>CAJIBK010000012.1_pt1 | contig 111791 bp, 93 predicted proteins | sample 9199341 | NCBI WGS metagenome assembly CAJIBK01 (sample SAMEA7708305, study PRJEB35096) | sediment metagenome | biome: marine neritic benthic zone biome [ENVO:01000025]; feature: sediment [ENVO:00002007]; material: shallow marine sediment [ENVO:03000034] sea grass bed [ENVO_01000059] ...
ATTGCAACCACAATCATCAGCTCGATTAAGGTAAACCCTTTTTGTATTTGCTTCATCATGATAAGACTCCTTTTGTAAAAATTGTTTCTAACGTTTTAGGTGCTAATCTATCTAGCTGATTACATACCAAGCAACTTTTATGCCAGTTATTTTGATAATGTGTCCCAGGGTGTCCCAGTTATTCAATTCCTGTTTTTTATTTGCAAACTTGAGGGAGATATTTACCATCAACTCCATTGACAGTCGCTGGCTTACAGGTCCAGGTCTGAGCATTCGATGTTGCCAATTGTAATTGTTTACCCCTAATATCAGGACTTACACCAGCATTTCTCATAGTTACTGTTATCTCAAAGTCTGAAGGGTTTGCTACCGACATAGATTCGACATATTTTCCGTTTTGTTGGGAGACAAGGGTGTTAAATACTGAAGCATTTGGCCAGGTTCCAACATTCGCGTAGTAGTCCGCTATTGGTGATTTGGTGCCGCTTAAAAGGTTTAACGCTTCTACCATTTGTGATCGGGCTAGGTAATCCTGATATGCTGGAATTGCTACTGCTGCCAAAATACCGACAATTGCAACTACAATCATTAGTTCGATCAAGGTAAACCCCTGTTTTAATTTTTTTAATCCTATTTGGCGCATTAAGAACTCTTTATCTTAAAAAATTAATCAATATAGTTATTATCGGATGATTCCTTGCTTAACTTTACTTACAGCAAATTTCATGCCAATGGAACGCCAGTAATTTAGCTCTACACCTTATTTATTTGTTTTTGTGAAATTTTTCACGTTTTATTTTAGGTGTAGAAACGGGCAGGAATGGGCAAAAACAGGTAGATACTGACGTTTTTTGTCATATGGCATTCATAGCATGTTAATCAGAAGCAACAAGATTCCAAAGGATTGCTACAGAAGGCACAAGAATATTGAGATTAAAATAAATATAATCATTAGGTTACACACTATGGTACATAGCCAGGTATGTTTGATTCTTGTACGTTATCAATCTGTTTTTCATCGAGAAATTGTCTGGCATAGTCCAGGTAGACTTTCTGGCGCACAAATATATCGAACAAGTCAGGATCTAGGTGCCCATTTAGGCTGAATTTGCCTAGAATATGAAGCGATTCTGATAAAGTTTTGCCTATTTTGTAGGGACGGTCTGCAGAAGTAAGTGCTTCAAAAACATCAGCAATACCCATTACTCGAGCTTGTATCGACATTTGTTCGCGGGTAAGACCTCGGGGGTAACCTTTTCCATCCATGCGTTCATGATGTCCGCCAGCGTATTCGGGTACATTACGCAAATTCTTGGGCCAAGGAAGCGATTCAAGCATTTTTATGGTAACTACAATATGGTGATTGATAATCTTGCGTTCTTCGGGCGTTAATGTGCCTGCTTTAATGCAAAGGTTATTTATTTCATCCTCGGTCAGAAAAGGAGCTTGTTTTCCAGTTATGTTACGCCAAGTATATTGCGTACCAATTTGTCTGACACGTTCTTGAGATTCTAGTGGCATGGATTCGCTACCTATATTACATTCTCGAAGAAATTTACGGTCTTCATTTATATTTGATATGCGTTCCTGGAATTTTTGTTCAAGCTTTACAATATCTCGCGTTCTATTTTGGGTGTGGGCTTCTAGTTTTGCATTAAGAAATTCTAGTTCGGCATCACGTATTAATATCTCAAAACGAGTATCAATCATGTGAATCTTATCAAAAATAGTTTCTAGTTTAGTTGCCTTATCAACTACATGGACTGGTGTAGTAACTTTCCCGCAATCATGTAGAAGTCCTGCAATTTTAAGTTCCTGGCGGTCGAGCTCAGTCATATGAAATTCTTTGAGAGGCCCAGTAGTGGTTCCATTAACAGCTTCTGCTAACATCATTGTTAGGGCTGGTACTCGCTCACAATGTTTTCCTGTGTAGGGTGATTTATCATCAATTGCTGTATTAATTAATTTGATAAAGGATACAAATAAATTTTCTAATTGATTAATAAGTTGTTGATTAGTCAGGGCAATAGCAGCTTGAGAAGCAAGCGATTCTACCAAATTCTGATCAGCCTCGGTGAAAGGGCAAATCGATTTTTGCTGTTTGTGCTGTGCATTAATGAGTTGTAATACACCGATAATTTCATTTTCGTGGTTTTTCATCGGTACGGTTAAAAATGATTGAGATCGGTATCCATGCTTTATGTCAAAATTTTTAGTGCCAGAGAAATCAAATTCTTTGGCTGTATAGGCATCTTCTATATTTACGGTACAGTCATGTAGTGCAGAGTAAGCAACTACCATAGAGTTATTAGGGCTTCCATCTTCACGGGTTAGTTTTACAGGATAAAATGGAATAGGTGAGCCAGTAGTGCCACCCATAGCAATATGAAGGGAATCAGTACGGATTATTTCAAACTTAAGACTACGCTCACTACCTTCACCTTCCATCAAGTAAATTGTGCCACCATCTGCATTTGTAATATTCTTTGCAGCAACTAAAATAGTTTCTAAAAGCCGGGTGGTTTCTTTTTCCCTCGACAATGCAATGCCGATACGATTGAGTTCTTTGAGGCGGCTCCACAGATCATCTGTGGTCATAGTGTTCATATCATCCCTGGTTTTTTGATTTCTATTGTGATTTTATTTGATACACACTGTTCGTACTTGTTGCATGTCGGTAATGCCTTCTAACACTTTTTCCACTCCATCTTGTTTCAGGGTACGCATACCATCACCCAGTGCGGTGACTAGCATCTCAGCTACTCGTGCATGTTCCTGAATGTTCTTTTTTAGGGCATCGGTGGCAATCAACAATTCATGTAAACCTACTCGACCCTTGTAGCCACTTTCACCACAAGCATCACAGCCTGTTGGCTCATACAATGTAATTTGCCCTTTATCGTTACCATACCGTTTTTTCCAGTCTGCTAGGATTTCTTTTTGAGCTGCCTCAGGATCGGCTTTAAAGTGATCAATGCTTTGTAACTCTTGACAGTATTCATCAAGTAACAATTTGATTTCTTGCTCGCCGCCAACATGAGATTTCTTACATTTGCATAAACGTTTAGCCAGACGTTGGGCAAGTATTCCTAGTAATGCGTCTGAAAAGTTGAATGGATCCATTCCCATGTCAAGCAGGCGAATGACTGATTCCGTAGCGCTATTGGTATGCAGAGTAGCAAAGACCAGATGGCCTGTTAATGAGGCTTCAATACCAATACTTGTAGTTTCTTTATCACGCATTTCACCTACCATGATAATGTCTGGGTCGGCCCGAAGAAATGACCTCATTACTAATGGAAAAGTAAGCCCTGCCTTAACGTTCATTTGTACTTGGCGTAAGCCTCTTTGAGTAATTTCAACAGGATCTTCAGCTGTCCATATTTTGGAGGAAGGGGTATTGAGAGATTTCAAGACCGAATGTAACGTAGTAGTTTTACCAGAACCTGTAGGTCCGCATACGAAGAACAATCCATAGGGTTTGTTAATAGTTGCTTTGAGTTCTTTTAAGTTGCGTGGAGTAAAGCCCATTTTATCAAGTGGAATTGGCTCTCCTGCGGCCAGAATACGCATTACTACATCTTCCATGCTGCCAACTGAGGGGATGGTGGCAACCCGCAACTCAATGTCTAGAGGGCCAAATTTTCTGAACTTTATTTTGCCGTCCTGTGGTTTTCTTTTTTGTGAGATATCCATATCACACATGATCTTAATGCGCGTTACTATTGGATTCCGATAGCTTGCAGGAATTTCAATATAAGGCATTAATGAGCCGTCCCTACGGAAACGAATTTGTGTTTTTGCTTTACCTGGATAAGGTTCGATATGAATATCAGAAACGCCCATTTTGTGTGCATCAATAATGATTTTATTGACTAGTTTTACTAATTCGTTATCTGCCGCAGCTGAAACTTCCTCTGCTACACCTGGAGCCGCTTCTTCATCCTCAAGGCTTGATAGCATGTCATCAATATTTCCACTATCTGCTTCAGCATAGCCGCTAGCACCGCCATAGAACAGATCCAGGGTTGCTTGGAATTCCCGATTAGGGCAGACTTTGTAAACAATCTTGTGCTTAGAGAAAATATTATTGACGATACGTGAAGATTTTATTTTTTCGGGATCAGGTGTCAGAATTATCAGTCCTTCCTTAGTGTCGTCGATTGGCACCCAGTGGTTGTTTGCTACGTAATCACGCTTCAGATTCTTTAGTAGCTCGGCTGGTTTAATTCGTTCAGCTTTGAAAGGCTCATATTCCACCCCGAAAAACGAGGCTAATGCTTTTCCAAGAGAAGATAGTTTGACCTGAAACTCATCGATTAATACTTCTTCAAGTCCAATACCTTTTCTACGTGCTGAACGTGTAGCTAGGTCAAGCTCTGCTGATGATACAACCGCATCGGTGACTAAATGGTCATACTTTGATTTAACTGCTTGTTGAGTTTTTTGACGTTGCGAAAAAGCAATGGCTAGTGTTTGGCAAAGCTCGTTTACCCCATCTACAGCTGCTTGCGAAAAAGGCTCATTAGTTTTGCTATTAAGGAGTTGAACCACCCCTAGTAACTCGTCATCAATAGAGCTTAATATAGGTGCTACCAACATTTGTTTGGTACGATAACCAGTACGTTTGTCTACTTCTTTTTGAAAGTGTAGTTGTGGACTTAGTTCTCTTAGTTCTCTCTCATCGTATACATCTTTGATATTAGCTACTTTTTTGCTTAGGGCTATAAAGCCGGCAATACTTTGGTTTGCAATGGGTAGCTTTAAGTCTTTGAATGAGTTTAGCCCAGTTTTTACCTTAGAGATAATACAACTCTTATCTTCACTGACTGAATATATTGTCAAGCGATCTACATTAAATAAAGAGCAAATGTCTTTGCTCACTTCTAGTATGATTTCGTCAATATTATTTGTAGCGTGTATCTTGTTAGTTACAGCATGCAAATTTTTTGAGAAATCTAGCTTTGTGCTGATGTCGGAATGGTTGTCTTGAGTAAGTTTAGGTGGGCTAATTGTACTCATAACATTACGTTATCCGGGCTATATGGGATGAGAAGTAGTATCAATAACTTTTATAAATCAAATACTTGGTTATTCATAAGTCTACGAGGGTTAAATTTTTTAGCATATTCTTCAACTTCGTTCATAATTATATCGGCTTCTATTGGATTTAAATGAGTGATATATACTTCAGGCGTATGTTTTAGTTTACTTAGAGACTCGCTCAGCATGCTTGCGCATAGATGTTTTGATTTGATAGCTAGTTCCTTTTCTCTGTTACACAAAGCGGTTTCTATAATCAAGTAGTGTAAATTCTCGATTTTGTTGACTACTTCCCAGAAGGCATCGTTACTGGTGGTATCACCAGTAAAAACCAAGCTTGATTTTCCAGAATCAAGGTGGAAACCTACCGCTGGTACTACATGATTAGCTGGGAGTGGTGTGATCCTGCGTTCATCTAGCTCCACTGGCATGCCCACGGAAATATTCTCATAGCGCATATACGGTCTTCTTAAACTAGGGATCTCAGAAAAGTCGGGCCAAATTTTCCAGTTAAACAAGTGTTGTTTCAGAATTTCTTGTGTTGCTTGAGTGGCATGGACAGTGAGTGGTTTATTGCGCATATAACCAACACTGTCAACAATAAAGGGAATAGAAGTTACGTGATCTAGATGAGAATGAGTGACAAATATATGGTCGATCTTTGTCAGTTCATCCAAACTCAAGTCGCCCACACCAGTACCAGCGTCAATTAGTATATTTTCATCTAGCAGCATTGAAGTGGTACGAAGTGTGCCCCCAATTCCGCCACTACAACCTAGTATTTTTAGTCTCATCTTCTATTGCTCATAGTACTCATTCTTTGATTCAAAGCTTGTTCTATTTTTCTTTGACCGCCGATATACTAGAGATTAGTCTACATCTAAGCATCTAGGTAAGCGGCGCCTAAGATTGATGGGAAAAATAATTTTCCTGACTTGACATATATCGAACACTCACGATTAATCTTTACTATTAATTATTTAACTATTTCATCAGTAACATTGGTATTTTAGAATGTTGCATCACTTTGCTGGCTACTGACCCCAATAGCAAGCCTTTTACTGCTCCTAATTTACGTGGCCCAATGACAATCTGATCACATTGGTTTTCATCTGCATAACGTACAATCATTTGTGCTGGATCCCCTACAGTAATATGAAACTGATAATTAACACCCGCTTTATTCATTGCTTCACGAGCAGCCTGTAACTCTTTCATTCCTTTTTCTTGGTGGTACTCATTTATACTTTTTTTATCAATGAGCATAGGGGCATTCCCGTGTAATGGATATTGCACATTCATCAAATGGATTTCTGGTGTTTCTTTATACCAGTCTAGTAGCTTGATAAAATCTAGTACGGCTTTATTGGAGGTTTCCGATCCATCTACTGGCAACAAAAATTTCAGCATGACTGTGCTCCCATGACATGGTGGTTATGTTTGTGGTGGCCCTAATGGCTTGTCTGTGTCATCAGCTAAATCAACCAAAGGCAATTTCTTTCTTAGGGTCTTGGCTGCTAGCCATTTGCCAATCAATATAATAACAAGCACGCCACAAATTGGTGATAACCAATGCATAAAAGCTGCATTGGTATTTACCCATTCCTTAGTGACAGTATCGCTTATTACCATATCACCAGCTATCCATCCGAGCAGTCCAGCACCGATGGTGATAATGACAGGAAAACGATCCATTAATTTTATTACTAACTTGCTGCTCCATACAATAATGGGCACACTTATTAGCAGCCCAAAAATTACCAGACCGATACTATCTTTAGCAGCACCAGCAATGGCAATTACGTTGTCAAGGCTCATCACTGCATCAGCAATAATGATAGTTTTAATAGCACCCAGCAATGTTGAGCTGGCGCCTATTGTATGTTCATTGTTTTCTGGTTCAGGTTGAAGAAGTTTGATCCCAATCCATATCAAGAGTAGTGCGCCAGTGATTTTAAGGTATGAAATCTTGAGTAGCGTAAGTGCGAAAAAAATTAGGATCACTCGCAGGGCTATGGCGCCGAAGACCCCCCAAAAAATACCCTGGTTACGCTGGTTTTGTGGCAGTCGACGACAGGCAAGAGCAATTACTACCGCGTTATCACCACCGAGCACAATGTCGATGGCTATGATTTGCAATACCGCGACCCAGAATTGTGGGCTAGCGACGTCCATTATCCCTCAATATTCAAGAAAGCATAATTTATAAGGGAGAGAAAACATACTGGTTCTAATTGCCTTATAGTTAGCTTACTCATTATTCTTGCTAGTGCTAGCACTCGCTTGTTCCTCATTGTTAACTCCAATAAATTGGAGTATTTCATTTTTACGTGACATTGTATCTTGGTAGCCTAGTTTTATTAATGCTTGGCAAAAGGGTCTTTCAAATAGTAAATAACTTAATAGAGTAGAGCCATCGCGTCCCATAGCGCCAATAGCACGGTATGCTAAACGCATTGTGCGCGGTAAAGCATGCGAATATCGTTCCGCAATCTTATTGATTTCTTCACTTGGCGAAATGATCATTGTTTCAATTTGACGTAGCTTCATACTACTATTTTCAAGTGTTTCTCTGGGAATTAGCTGGATAATTTCGTTGATACGTTGTAGACGCTCTATGTCGACATCTAAACTATCAAGAAAAATACTGTTCATAACATGGCCTGCAATCTGAGCCATCGGCGGGTAACTAGCTGGGCCAACAGGATCGGGTTTTATGTTCAGTGTATCGTGTACACCAATCACAAGTATTCGTTCTGCTCCCATATGTAGTGCTGGGCTAATAGGGGCAAGCTGGCGCATAGAACCATCACCAAAATATTCACGATTTACTTTTCTTGCGGGGAAGAGAAAAGGGATAGCAGAAGATGCCAATAAATGTTCAACATTAATTTTTGTTGGAATACCTACTCGACGCTCTCGGTCCCAAGCGGTTATGTTTTCTCTGCCCTGATAAAATGTAACTGACTGGCCGGAAGTATATCCCCATGCAGTAATACCTAATCCATGTAGATCACCTGAATTAATACTTTTCTGGATACCACGAAAAGGTAATCTATGGGTAAGCAATTTTGTTAGAGGTGAGTCGTCCAGTAAAGAAACTGCACCATGTTGGTTTAATATTAATGAGCTTATTAAGCGAATACTATTTAAAAATAAGCCAGCAGCATCCGAACGATAAACTTGGTTAACATGAAAATTTTCCCAAACATCTACTAGCTGCCGTACTCCCTCATGGTAATTTCTTGCTGAAACTGCGAGGCTTGCAGCGTTTATTGCTCCTGCAGAGGTTCCACAAATTACGGGAAAGGGATTTCGTGTACCCTTAGGTAAAATTGTAGCAACAGCTCGTAATACCCCGACTTGATAGGCAGCGCGTGCACCCCCGCCAGTTAGAACAAGGCCAACCTTAGGTGGCAACGGGGGGTGATGGCGCTGTAGCCAATCTAGCCATCTTGATCTCATTCGCCAGGGGCCAATTCTGCTTTTACCTTTTCTAGCGCATCACGTAAGGTTTCCTCAGAGAGGGCATTCAAACTATTAGATAACATTTCAGCTGCTTCGTAAGTTCCTTCTGGCAGCTTGCTACAGTCTAGATTGGCGATGAATACTGCCGCTGCACCAGTAGTTTTGAGCAAATTTTGCCGTTCATTCATGAGTATTTCAATTTCGGCGAGCAACATGGAGGCTTCTTGTTCTTTCTGTGTATCACGCATTGTCTTAATCCCTATATGGAAGTACAGTAGATCAGAATAAGCAATATACCAGAATCAGTACATACATAAAGTTCAGGTATACGTTATTTATACCTCAATTCACTCTGATTTTATTAAACTATGGGTATTTGTAAAATTTAGGTGGTTATGGGCGGTTGTTAATTTCACTGAGTACTAATTATTATTACCTTGCTAAAGTGATCTCGTGTAATCTAATATTTTGTTTAAAATGTATCTGGATTTATCTAGATAAAATGATGGAGAGTTAGTCACATTATTCAATGAGTTGTATTGGAACACTCTTTTTCCATATTAATGATTATCCTACGTTAATTATTTAACATAGGAGTAATATGGGGATGGTAAAAGCAACTGAGAAACTAAGAGTATTGGATCTTAATTCTTTCCTATTTATTTCCCACCATATTTTCTGGTCTTATCCATAGGTCGTATTGTTCTGCCGTGACGAGTCCAGATGATACTGCGGCTTGTTTTAATGTTGTACCTTCATGGTATGCTTTTTTGGCGATTTCAGCTGCTTTGTCATAACCAATGTGGGGATTGAGTGCTGTAACTAGCATTAGTGAATTGTTCATTAACTTAGAAATATACTTAACATTAGCGGTTATTCCTACAGCACAATTGTCATTAAAGCTCGTTACACCATCTGAAAGCAAGCGAACACTTTGTAGAAAATTGTGAATTATAAGGGGCCTCATTACATTAAGCTCAAAGTTTCCCATGGCGCCACCCATATTGATAGCTACATCGTTACCCATTACTTGACAGCAAAGCATGATCATTGCTTCTGCTTGAGTGGGATTGATTTTGCCTGGCATTATGGAGCTACCCGGCTCATTTTCTGGAATTGTCAGCTCGCCAATACCACAGCGAGGTCCAGATGCAAGCCAACGAATATCATTTGTAATTTTTATCAAAGATGCTGCAAGAGTTTTCAGTGCACCATGTGCATTAACTAAAGCATCATTTGCAGCGAGTGCCTCAAATTTGTTTGGTGAAGTTGTAAATGGTAGGCCTGTTAATTTCGCCAGCTCCGCTGATGTTCGCGAGGAGAATTCATCATGAGTATTTAGACCCGTGCCTACAGCTGTACCGCCTAGCGCAAGTTCGTACAAATGTGGGAGAGATGACTCAATATGATTCATTCCATGGTCAAGTTGTGATACATAGCCCGAGAATTCTTGTCCGAGAGTAAGAGGTGTTGCGTCTTGCAAATGAGTACGCCCAATTTTTATAATACTAGAGAATTCTTTTACCTTAGTGGCAATTGTTTGTCGTAATATATCAACAGCAGGTTTCAATTGATGCTCAATAGCATGTATTGCTGCCACATGCATTGCTGTTGGAAATACATCGTTAGAAGATTGTCCCTTATTTACATCATCATTAGGATGAATTTTTCGTGTTGCGCCACGCTTTCCGCCTAGTATTTCAGAAGCACGGTTTGCTAAGACCTCATTCATATTCATATTTGTTTGTGTGCCCGATCCTGTTTGCCACACAACCAATGGGAATTCTGTTTTATGTAGGCCATCTATCACTTCATCAGCAGCTTTGATGATGGCATTGGCACTAGCTGTGTTAAGTAGGCCTAAATCATGATTTACCATTGCACTAACACGTTTTACCAAGGCAAGAGCGTGTATCAACGCAAAAGGCATTCTCTCATTCGAGATCTTGAAATTTTGTAAGGAGCGTTGTGTTTGAGCCCCCCACAGTGATGTGGAAGGCACTTTAACCATGCCCATGCTGTCTTGTTCTTTACGGTAACTCATGAAAAATTAAAGTAAAAAAAGAAACTGATCACAGATTGGTGCTATCCAGCGCCTACTGAAGAAGCTCATTTGAGCTAAAGACTGGTTTCTACTGATGCTATCTTTCAGGTTTTTACCATTATGATTTTTATTTGCAGATCTGATTCTTGGCTTGTATTTGAGACTAGTTTAAAAATATTTGATACTTCAAGCAAATTCGTCTTAGGCAATCTTAAACTTAATCAATCTTCAAGATGTGGTGATTCTTCACCGGGCTCCCCAGTTTCATGGTCGATCCAATCAGAAATGCCGATCTCATCTTCTGCTTGCTCTAAGGTTTCACCAGGTTCGAAATCTGAATCAGCGTTATATTCCATGTCTTGAATAGCTTCAAGTAAGCTTGGAAAGGGGCCGAATACCTTGTCACTTTCATTTTTATCATGCCAGTAGAAGCCATCAGGACGTTCTATGATCCGTGTGCTGTCATAATCGCGAGATCCTATTGGAATTGTTGTAGTCAAGATTGCCTCGTTATTGTTTCTTACATGTGTATTAAATGTAGGTTAAGTTTAATATTAACTCTACTTAACAAGTTTTACTAGCATAATGGCAGAAAGCAAATAATTTATTTAATAAGTGTTGTGTTTAGAGTTGGACGTAGCAGAGTTGTAACTGAAATATATAGACATGATCGAGTCTAGTCTTAATAATTTTCAGGTTACTTTTTTTTGGCCTGACGTTCAATTTCTTCGATTCCAACATGACGCACATCTTTACCTTTAACCAAATAAATTACATATTCAGACATATTTTTAGCATGATCACCGATACGCTCTATAGCTTTTGCTGCAAACAAAATTTCTATCGAAGAAGAAATATTTCTAGGGTCCTCCATCATAAAAGTAACCAGTTGTCGAATTATAGAACGAAATTCATCATCTACTTGCTCATCTTGACGAGCAACTTTGACAGCTTCTTCTACATCAAGACGCGCAAAGGCGTCTAGAGATTTTCTTAGCATTTCTGTTGCAATATTTGCTACATGTCTAAGCTCGGTAAAGCGCGGTCTATTCATTCGATGGTGATCGGCATATATTAACTGTGCCATACGTGCGATTTTCGCTGCTTCATCACCCATCCGTTCGAGATCCGTTATGATCTTGATTACCATGATGATCATACGTAAGTCACTGGCAGCGGGTTGTCGGCGCGCAATGACCTGGCTGCAAAATTCATCAATTGATACTTCAAGTCCATTAATTTGTTGATCATCATCAACAACTTGCTCCATTAAATCATGATCAGCACTGGTGAGTGCTTTCACTGCTCGTTCGATTTGCTCTTCAACCAATCCGCCCATTTGCAGCACGCTCTTTCTTATCGACTCTAGGTCAGCATCAAATTGTGTAGATATGTGTTTTTTTGTTCTCATTTCCTACCTTTTGATCTTGAATTAAATTGATACTTATCATATATGTAGATTGTGACATTTTTGTTAATCGCCGAATTACATTTCTACCGTACGAATACCTTTGTCGGTGCCCAGTAGTAACACATTGGCACCACGTCTTGCGAATAGGCCATTTGTCACAATACCAGTAATCTGGTTCAAGTTTGCCTCAAGTTCAGCAGGGTTTAGAATTTGCAAGCCATGTATATCAAGGATCACGTTTTTATTATCAGTGATAAATCCTTGACGTAGAACAGGATTCCCGCCTAGTTGTACTATCTCACGTGCGACGTAACTACGTGCCATTGGGATAACTTCTACCGGAACAGGAAATTTACCAAGTACTCCAACCAGCTTACTATGATCGGCAACACATACAAATTTTTTTGCCGTTGCAGCAACGATTTTTTCTCTTGTTAATGCACCACCCCCACCTTTTATCATGTGTAGATGCTCAGTAATTTCATCTGCTCCATCTATATATACAGGTAGTTCTCCTATGTTATTTAAATCCACTACCTCAATGTGATGTTCTCTAAGTCGCTGGGCCGTGCTCTCAGAACTTGCTACTGCGCCTTCAATTTTATGTTTTATCTTGGCCAATTCGTCTATAAAATAATTCGCAGTAGAGCCAGTCCCGACGCCTACAACACTACCAATAGGGACATAGTGGATGGCGGCTTGAGCAACCGCACGTTTTTGTTCGTCTTGTAATTGAGTCATTGTATTCCGTTCATAATTAGTATGTGATTAGTCATTAGAATAATCCTATCTGCGAATTTTAACAATTAACCCGTATACTAAGTATGTATCCGGGCATGCTAAAATTGTTCAAAGCTTGTATTTTTTAAATTTATGTACAAATGAAAAACGATTACCTAGAACGAATTCTTACCGCTCAAGTTTATGATGTTGCGATAGAAAGTCCATTAGAACTTGCATCAAGTCTATCTGAGCGGATGAAGAATCAGTTGTTTTTAAAGCGTGAGGACATGCAGCAGGTTTTCTCATTTAAGCTGCGTGGGGCCTATAACAAAATGAGTAAGCTTCCTCCTGAGATACTTAAACGTGGTGTGGTAACAGCGTCTGCCGGTAATCACGCGCAGGGAGTAGCATTAGTAGCTCAGCGACTAAATTGTAAAGCAACAATCGTAATGCCAGTAACTACTCCGCAAATTAAGATACAAGCGGTTGAAGCTTATGGTGCAAATATACTTCTTCATGGAGACTCTTTTGACGAAGCCTATGCTCATGCAATAAAGCTTTCAAAACAGAAGCGGTTTACCTTTGTTCATCCATATGACGACCCTGACGTTATTGCTGGGCAAGGGACCATAGGGATGGAAATCCTACGTCAACACACTGGAAATGTTCATGCTGTATTTGTGCCAGTAGGGGGTGGCGGACTTATTTCTGGTATAGCCGCTTACGTAAAAAGATTGCATCCGGAAATAAAGATCATTGGGGTAGAGCCTATCGATGCAAATGCTATGTACCTGTCACTACAAAAGGGTCGCCGAGTTAAACTAACTCAAGTGGGAATATTCGCTGATGGTGTGGCGATTAAGCAAGTAGGTAAAGAAACCTTCCGTCTTTGTCGCAAATTAGTAGATGAAATTATATTGGTTGACACAGATAGTATCTGTGCAGCAATTAAAGATGTGTTTGAAGATACACGGGTTATGTTGGAGCCTTCGGGAGCGCTTTCTGTTGCTGGAGCCAAGGCATATGTTGATCGGGAGAAGGTTCACGGTAAAACATTGGTAGCAGTTACTTCTGGTGCCAATATGAATTTTGATCGACTGCGGCATGTTTCTGAGCGAGCTGAATTAGGTGAACAGCGGGAAGCAGTGATGTCAGTAACCATTCCCGAAAAACCAGGAAGTTTTAAGAAATTTTGTGCCATGCTTGGAACGAAAGGTATTACCGAATTTAACTATCGGTATGATGATCCAAAAGAAGCGCACGTGTTTGTCGGTGTATCAGTGCGAAACCGTAATGAGGCAGAGAAATTGATCAAAAGCTTAGAAAAAAGCGGCTTGCGTACCGAAGATCTTAGCGATAATGAAATGGCAAAACTACACATACGCCATTTAGTTGGGGGGCGCGCTGGTGGAGTGAAGAATGAAATTCTTTATCGTTTTGAGTTTCCTGCTCGCCCTGGCGCGTTGATGAAATTTCTAAATAGCATGAGTCATAACTGGAATATCAGTTTATTTCACTACCGTAATCACGGTACTGATTACGGTCGTGTTCTAGTTGGTATGGATGTGCCACCAGGAGATCGAGCTGATTTCAAGGTTTTTCTCAATCAACTTGGCTACCGTTATTGGGATGAGAGTAAGAACCCGGCGTATAAGTTGTTTCTCGAGTAGAAACAAATTGAATTTAAAAATCTAAGTATTTTCAGCTCAGACACTACACCCATTTTCATCACAATTGGTATTTTTAATATCTGAATCTTTGGATGTTTCTGTGTGACTAATTGTTTCTGAAAGTAATGTTCCAATTGAGACTCCAAGTATTAAATCACTTATATGGCCAAATTTATGCAAACGTAATCTACCAGACTTATCAATCAGAATGAGGGTTGGAGTCCCCTGCATATTATATGCCTGCATGGTTAGTGGCAGTCTTTGCTGCTGATCACCGTACTTATCGATACCAATTGGAAAGCGTAGTCTATATTCGTGAACAAACACTTCCAATGCGTCACGACCCATAACAGAGTGATGCTCAAAGACAGTATGCAGACCGATTACTGCAACTTTTTCTGGATCAAACTCCTCGAATACTTTTTGTGCCTGTGGAATACCCACTTGTACACAACCTGGGCAGAGCATTTGGAAAGAATGGAGTACAACTACTTTGCCACGTAATGAAGCAAGGGTGATTGACTGTGTTGTATTTAGCCAACTAGAAGTTTGTAACTCAGGGGCTAAGTCTTCACTGCTATAAGTTTTAGTTTCTAACATTATTGGTTCCAATGGTGAGTTTTCTGCAACAATATTAGACAGGACAATCTACTTCGTCAAGGAAGGGTTTCCAAAGTAAAAAAGATAAACAGTCATTCCCAAGTTAATAAACTAACCCCATGCTAGAATGCAGTCTTGGTTAGTAGTAGAAATAACTTCGGCAGACATAATCTTGAACACTTTGACTCTTACTCGCCCTGATGATTTACATTTGCATCTGCGAGATGACGAGCAAATGCATACTGTGTTACCTGACACTGTAAAGCGTTTTGCACGAGCTATCGTGATGCCCAATCTTAATCCGCCAGTTTTGACAACAGAACTAGCATTAGAGTATAGCCAACGTATTCTTGCTGCTATACCAGCAAATATGCGTATGCATTTTGAGCCATTAATGACACTATATCTAACCGATAATACTGAGGTTTCTGAAATTATTAAAGCAAAAGCAAGCGGTATAATACATGGTGTTAAATTTTATCCTGCTCGTGCTACAACTTTTTCTGATGTAGGGGTTACTGATATTACCAAGTGTTTCGCCGTACTTGAAGCTATGGAACAGGAAAATATGCCTTTGTTAGTGCATGGTGAAGTCAATGACATTGAAGTCGATGTATTCGATAGAGAAAAGATTTTTATTGATAAAGTACTAATTCCAACAATACATCGTTTCCCAGAACTGAAAATTATATTAGAGCACATTACCACCAAAGAGGCGGTAGAATTTATTAAAGATACACCTGGAAATATTGGCGCAACTATTACTGCTCATCACCTGCTTTTAAACCGTAATGCTATGTTTCAGGGTGGAATTCGTCCACATTTTTATTGTTTGCCGGTTTTAAAGCGCGAAACTCATCACGTAGCTTTGATAGAAGCGGCTATTAGCGGCAATCCAAAATTTTTTCTTGGCACTGATAGCGCTCCTCATTCTAGGGATGCCAAAGAATCTGATTGTGGTTGTGCAGGAATTTATACTTCTCATGCCGCTATTGAGCTTTATGCTGAAGTATTCGAGCAGGCAGGCGCCTTAGAAAAATTGGAGGCCTTTGCTAGTTATTTTGGTGCAGATTTTTATGGGTTGCCTCGTAATAAAGGTAGTATTACCTTGATAAAAGAGAGCTGGGATGTGCCAATGGAACTAAAACTTGGAAGAGAAGCGTTAGTTCCTTTTTGTGCTGGCCGTAGTATAACCTGGAAAATACTTGACTAATATTTTTTATCTTTCAGTGTCTCTTGTAGTATGTAATTAGGAATAAGAAGGTATAAGATGAAAGTTTACTTGGATACTTCTTTTGTATCTTTCTTCTTGGTGGCTGGATCTTGTTGTGAGTGATTCTTTTCTTTAATTTTGTTTCCACCACTATAAACTTTAGGCACATCTACTGGGACATAAAATATACAACAGCAACCTGAAAGCATTAAAATTGTAACAAATAATAAACTTAGACGAGTAATATTCATATTTCTTATCATAGTGCCCTATATTAAGTATAGGACTGGAGCTTGGTAAAGCCCTGCACAAATAGAACATTCTTCTTTTAAAGTGGAATTCGTTGACTACAAAGTGATCAAAAGGCTAGTCTAAGAAGATAGGTCCATGGTTGTCGCAATGGCCATCATGTTGGTGATGTAAGTGATCACCAACAAGATAATCAATGTGGTCTCCATGCGGGACTGCTTCATGACCGCATCCAGGACCATGTATGTGGTCAATCGAGTGATTGTCACAAATATGCCCACTTGTACATGTCGAAGGATTGGTGGTAGCTACTGCCAAAACATGTTCTTCTATTTCCCCATCTTTACCTTGATGATGTAAATGACCATCATGCAGGTAATCTATATGGTCTTCATGACGGATTGCAGTATGTCCACAATTAGTAGCATGTATGTGGTCGTGGTTTAAGTGTGTATTGGTCATAATTTTCTCCAAATTATTCTAAAATATCTATACCTTTAGAGCCTATTCCATGAGGAAAAGTTTCTTGTATGTTCACAAACTTTAAAACAACCTGAAATTTTGAATTAATCTTTATTCTGATTCCAAATATATGTAGTTTTCAATTTCATAAATACATTATATGCATCCTACAAATAATCTAATAGTTTTTTTAAATAATTAAATTACTTCTACTTAAACTTTGGTGGTAATTAGTTTGGGTTCCTCGCTTAATATTTTTTTGCTGCCTGATATAAAGGCATTACTCTATGTACATTTAGACTGAGATCACGAATACGGGATGAACTAGACGGATGGGTACTAAGGAATTCCGGTGGGGCTCCTTTCGCAAATGCTCCCATTTTTTTCCATACGTTCACAGCTGCATTAGGATTGTATCCAGCGCGTGCCATCAACTCAAGGCCCATTAAGTCTGCTTCAGTTTCATGAGTGCGGCTATGTGGTAGACCAAAAGTTACATTTGCCACCATGTCTGCTAGGTTGGTGCTTGCTTCACCTAATCCCAGCGCTGCAGAACCCAAACCCACAATAGCTTGCCTGCCCATCTGTTCTGACATACGTTCGCGTCCATGCTCACGAAGTGCGTGGGCAATCTCATGGCCCATAACTGCAGCAAGTTCATCATCACTTAAATTTAGCTTCTGAATAATTCCTGAGTAGACCATAATTTTTCCACCTGGCATACAGTAAGCGTTAAGTTGATCATTATTTTGAACGTTTACTTCCCAAGCCCAACTCAATGCATCTGGGCGGAAAACTGCTGTATGGGGAATTAGGCGATTGGCGATGGATTTAACTCGTGCATATTGCTTCATATCTTTATTCAACATGCCTTGCTGCCGTGCTTTAGTTATCTCTTGTTGGTAAGCTGTCGCTGCAGAGGCTTGCACTTGCCTTTCTGACAAACCACTGAACATATACTGCGTGCGGTTTACACCTATACTGCCGCTTCTAGTCGTGTTGACTGTTTGACAAGAAATCAATGTGGCAACCATTGATAAGATTAAAAGGTTTTTCAACATGTCAACTACCATAAAATTTTTTAGTCTTAATAAACTTTCTAAGTAAGAAATTTTTCAAGTTAATTATTACCTATACTCTAGTAAGAAAAAGTAGCCTTCCATATAAAATTAATTCGCATTCAAAGGAGCGATATGCCCAAATGTTGAGCTTAAAAAATCTAAAAACTTATACTATCTTATTTTTTTGGTATTGGTTAAATCAATTATGTGCTGTAAAACCAAAGGCCTTGTCATGAACGTAGACAAGTTTACATTCTTCGATGTACTTAGCGTCATGAATTCTTCCGCCCTTAATATAACCTGTTTGGCCCTTACTTAAGAAGATACGATCTCCATCAGGAACCAGGCCAGATGGTCCAGTTGTAAAGAACTGTATAGACATTTTTCCCTCAATAACAACGGTCATATCATCACCTGGATGTGAATGTGGCGGTTCTTCAGAACCTGCTTCCCATTTTTCTAGCATTACTTCTACTCCATTCGGATTAGTCGGGAATGTAGTTCTGAGAGTAAATCCATTTGGAGTATTAGGCATAGAGGTATGATTATCCCAAACAGCACTGGTCTCAGAAGTGCTCTCATTGTTTTTAGACATAAGTGACGCTCCTATTTTATGGGCAATTTAATTATTAAGAGGAAAACTCTAAGTATAGCGATTTCACAGAGTGATATCCCTATAAATTCATACGGAGGAATCAAGGAAGAAAGATCATAATCTTAATGTGCTACATTTGTATCGTGAGATAAAATATAGTGAAAACAAGAGATTTTATTTAATTTAGTGATACGCAGATTGATATGAAAGCAGTATTGTGTAAACAATGGGGTTCTCCTGAAAGCCTTGTGGTTGAAAATATACCTTCGCCTAAGGCCGACAGGGCGCATGTAATTGTTAAAGTAAAAGCATGTGGTGTTAATTTTCCTGATACTTTAATTATTCAAGGCAAGTATCAGTATAAGCCGGATTTGCCATTTTCACCTGGAGCTGAAATCTCAGGTGTAATTAAGGAACTGGGTCAAGGTGTTAGTGGTGTTAAGGTTGGAGACCGTGTTTTTGCATTTGTCAGATGTGGTGGTTTCTCCGAAGAAGTATCGGTTCCGATAGAAAAGATTATTCATATACCCGAGGGAATGAATTTTGAAACCGCTTCAGCTTTTGTGATGACATATGGAACCTCTTGTTATGCCCTTAAATATAGAGCCCAACTTAAGCCTGGGGAAACATTACTGGTATTAGGGGCTGCGGGTGGAATCGGGATCGCAGCAATAGAACTTGGAAAAATAATGGGTGCACGTGTTATTGCTTCAGCTTCATCAAATGACAAATTAGCAGTATGTAAAGAATATGGAGCAGATGAATTAGTAAATTATTCCACCCAAAATTTTCGATCAATTGTTAATGAAATTACTAACAGACAAGGAGTGGATGTTGTTTGCGATCCTGTAGGCGGCAATCTTTCTGAACAGGCACTACGCTCAACAGGTTGGAATGGAAGATTCATGGTAATAGGCTTTGCAAGTGGTGAAATCCCTAGGATTCCACTAAATATTCCATTGCTAAAGGGTAATTCTATTATTGGGGTATTCTGGAGTGACTTTATTCGACGCGAAAAAGAAACCTACTCTAACGTATTACAGGATTTGACTACATGGTATTTGCAAGGCAAGTTAAAACCACTGATTTCAAAAATCTATCCATTAGAACAGGTAACTTTAGCTCTGAACGACATAATAAATCGCAGAGTGAAGGGAAAGATTGTATTAGTACCGTAAACGAAAGCGTCTTTAGCTGTGTTTTCTTTCACTAGGTTTAATTGGTATGTTTTGTTTTTTATTGGCCCAAATTAGTAACCATATTCCAGCAACAATCATTGGTAGTGAAAGCCATTGTCCCATACTAATTCCAAGTGTCATCACACCCATGAAGCCATCTTCTGGTTCACGGAAGAGTTCGGCTACTGAACGAAATATACCATAGCCGATCAGGAACATTCCTGACACAGCGCCCACGGGTCTGGGCTTAGCTGAATAAATCCATAACAATACAAAAAATAGTATTCCTTCAAGTACAAATTCATAAATTTGGGAGGGATGACGGGGGAGTGTGTCCACATTGGGGAATATCATTCCCCAAGACGCATCGGTTGTTCTTCCCCAAAGCTCACCATTGATAAAATTGCCGATACGGCCTGCACCTAGTCCTAACGGCACTAGTGGTGCAATAAAATCTGTGACAGCCATCCATTGCATTTTATACTTGTGTGCAATTAACGCCATTGCAATCATTACACCAATGAGGCCACCATGGAATGACATGCCCCCTTTCCAAACTGCAAGAATTTCTAATGGTTGTTGTAAATAATAACCAAACTGATAAAACAAAACATGTCCCAAACGACCACCAAGTATTACACCAAGCATGCCATAAAATAGTAGATCATCAAGTATGGCATTGTTGAATAATGCTTTTGGATTGCGTTTGATACGATAACGTCCTAATAGTACAAACAATAAGAACCCTAGCAGATACATTAGACCATACCAACGAATTGACAGAGGCCCAAGATAGATGGCGACAGGATCAAACTGTGGGTGAACGAGCATAGGTCTTAGGTTCAATTGTTGTAAAATGTAGATTATACGGCAAGCATGTTCTCAAAAGAGTTAAACACGAAAAAGAGGAGTATGCAGCTAGGAATTTCTAAAATTTTCAGGAGAAACCATGCAAGAAAATAAACGTAGCCAAACTATTACCCAGGGTGCGCAGCGTTCTCCTAACCGTGCCATGCTAAGAGCAGTAGGCTTCCGTGATAATGATTTTGATAAGCCTATAGTAGGGGTAGCTAACGGTTTTTCTACCATTACGCCTTGTAATATGGGATTGAATGAGTTGGCTACAAATGCTGAAAATGCCTTGAGACAGGCGGGTGCAATGCCTCAGATCTTCGGAACTATCACTGTGTCTGATGGTATTTCTATGGGAACAGAGGGCATGAAATATTCATTAGTATCACGTGAAGTTATTGCAGACTCGATTGAAACTGCGGTGCAGGCAGAAAGTATGGATGGAGTAATCACCATTGGTGGTTGTGATAAGAATATGCCGGGCGCAATGATTGCCATTGCAAGGATGAATATTCCATCTATTTTTGTTTATGGGGGCACAATCAAACCTGGCAAATATAAAGGGAGGGATTTAACCATTGTCAGTGCTTTTGAAGCAGTTGGGCAGTACATAGCAAACAATATAGATGAAAAGGAATTACTTGAAGTTGAGCGTCATGCCTGTCCTGGAGCAGGTTCCTGTGGAGGAATGTTTACTGCTAACACCATGTCATCAGCATTTGAAGCAATGGGAATGAGCTTGCCTTACTCTTCAACTATGGCAGCAACGGATGATGAAAAACGTGTTAGTGCCATTCGTTCGGCGGAAGTACTAGTTAATGCAATTAAACATCAGATTTTGCCGCGCGATATTATTACCAAAAAGTCTATCGAAAATGTTATTGCCGTGATTATGGCAGTGGGTGGTTCAACAAATGCGGTGCTACATTTTCTTGCAATCGCTCATGCGGCTGAGGTAGAACTTACGATTGATGACTTTGAGCGTATACGAAGCAAAGTTCCAGTGTTGTGTGATTTAAAACCTTCTGGGCGTTATGTTGCTACCGATTTACATGCTGCAGGAGGTATTCCGCAAGTAATGAAAATGTTGTTAGAGCACAATCTATTGCATGGTGATTGCTTAACTATTAGCGGAGAGACTGTTTTTGAAGTATTAAAAGATATTCCCGCAATTCCTCGTAAAAATCAAGATGTAATACGGCAATGGGATAACCCTATGTATGAGCAGGGTCATCTGGCTATACTCAAAGGAAATCTTTCTACTGAAGGTTGCGTAGCCAAAATTACAGGGGTAAAAACTCCGAAGATTATAGGTCCAGCTAGGATATTCGAGTCAGAAGAAAGTTGTATGGCTGCCATAGTAGCGCGCAAAATCAACCCTGGAGACGTAGTAGTTATAAGATATGAGGGTCCAAAAGGTGGGCCAGGGATGCGTGAAATGCTCTCACCTACCTCAGCTCTTATTGGTGAAGGACTAGGAGATTCCGTGGGACTTATCACAGATGGGCGTTTTTCAGGTGGCACCTATGGAATGGTTGTTGGTCATGTTGCGCCAGAAGCCTTTGTTGGCGGTGTCATCGCATTAGTACATGAGGGAGATTTAATTACTATAGATGCAGAAAATAGATTGTTACAGCTTAATGTTTCTGAGGACGAAATCTCTAACCGCCGTTCCAAATGGAGCCCGCCTAAACCACGATATATGCGAGGGGTGTTGGCAAAGTACGCAAAACTAGTTTCCTCTGCCAGTAAAGGTGCAACAACGGATTAATTGTGACCATCTTAACAACAAAATATGCCCAATCACCTTTCCAATGAAACAAGTCCTTACCTCCTACAACATGCTGATAATCCAGTAGACTGGTATCCATGGTGTGAAGAAGCGTTAGTTTTATCTCGTACAAAGAATCGAGCCATACTTCTTTCCATAGGTTATTCAGCTTGCCATTGGTGTCATGTCATGGCACACGAATCTTTTGAAGATAAAGAGGTTGCCGCTGCAATGAATCAGTATTTTGTCAACATTAAGGTTGACCGAGAAGAACGCCCTGATCTTGATCTGATCTATCAAACAGCTCATTACATGTTAACTCAGCGAAATGGTGGTTGGCCGCTAACTTTATTTTTAACTCCTGACCAAAAGCCATTCTTTGGGGGCACTTATTTTCCTAAAATTTCACGACATGGTTTTCCAGGTTTTCTTGAGTTGCTACCTCGTGTCGCTGATGCATATCATGCTCGTGGAACGGAAATAGAAGAACAAAACACATCTATGTTGAAATCATTTGCAAACATGCTCCCCTCAAATAGCTTGTTAACATCTGAATTTTCAGAACAACCCATAAATCAAGTTTTAGTAGAGCTAAAAGAAAGGTTCGATTTTAAATACGGGGGATTTGGGAATGCGCCAAAATTTCCTCATTCGACAGAGTTGGAATTTTGCTTACGTCATTACATGACTACAAATGATGAGCAGATTCTTCAAATGGCGTTACACACACTTGAAAGAATGGCTAAGGGTGGAATTTATGACCAACTTGGTGGTGGGTTTTGCAGATACAGTACAGATCAGTATTGGAGCATACCGCATTTCGAGAAAATGCTTTACGACAACGGACCATTACTTCGAATTTATACTGATGCCTGGCTTATCTCAGGAAATTTTCTTTTCAAAAGAATTGTTGAGGAAACCGCAAAATGGATATTACGTGAGATGCAATCTCCAAAAGATTCAGGGGGTGGTTACTACTCAACGTTAGACGCAGATTCTGAAAATGAGGAAGGAAAGTTTTACGTATGGAATCGTGAACAGTTAAAAAGTATTTTGTCACCCGAAGAATATGCCGTAGTTGAATCCTATTATGGTCTTTTTCGCCCCCCTAATTTTGAGGGCAAGAGTTGGAATTTAGAAGTTATACAAAATCTTACAGATGTTGCTTTGGCTATCAATGTAAGTGAAGATGAAGCACAAAAAAGGCTTTCATCGGCACGTGTAAAACTTTTAAATGAACGAGAATCACGCGTGCATCCAGGGCGAGATGAAAAGATTCTAACTAGCTGGAATGGGCTGATGATTAAGGGTATGGCTCATGCAGGACGTATTTTCGGGAATAAAGAATGGGTGCATTCAGCTACACTTGCAGTGGATTTTGTTCGGTCCACATTGTGGAAAAATGGACGTTTGTTAGCAACTTTTAATAAAGGAAACGCACATCTCAACGCTTATCTTGATGATTACGCATTTATGCTGGATGGGTTGTTAGAGTTAATGCAAGCAGAATTTCGTCAATCCGACCTGGACTTTTCTATAGAGTTGGCTGAAGTACTATTGGAGCAGTTCGAAAATAAACAAACAGGGGGATTTTTTTTCACCAGCCACGATCACGAGAAACTTATACATCGTCCTATGCCAAGCCATGATAATGCTACACCATCAGGTAATGGTGTAGCTGCATATGCCCTACAGCGGCTTGGTTATCTAGTTGGAGAACCTCGATATTTACAAGCAACGGAGAATACACTGAATATTTTCTATTCTACAATGTCATCACATTCAAGCTCATATTGTAGCTTAATGATAGCGTTAGAAGAAATACTTACACCACCACAAATAGTAATCCTTCGCGGTCACAGGTCAACACTCACAGAATGGCAGAAAGCACTACAACAAAGCTCACCTTATACACTTGTTTTTGCGTTACCATCAGAAATAGCCAGTTTGCCGCCTAGTTTAAATAAGCCATGTCCAACTAATAAACCTGTCAACGCTTGGGTCTGTCAAGGCGTTATATGTAAGCCTGAAATTTCTAGCTTGCAAGAATTGCAACAAGTATGCAAATTTCAGGGTAAAATATGAACTTTTTAATCACTTTACTAGGAGTAAGTAAACATGAAAGCTGTCTGGATGGGAGTAGTTGCAGTGTCGGCCTTATTGTCTATTAGTGCTGTACAAGCGGATCAAGGCTTGGCCATGAGCAGCGGCTGTATGAATTGTCACACAGTTGACAAGAAATTAGTTGGACCAGGATTCAAAGATATAGCAGCTAAGTACAAGGGTGACTCTGGTGCCGCAGCTAGTTTGGCTGGGAAAGTTAAGAACGGAACTAAAGGTGTTTGGGGCCCTATTCCTATGCCGCCAAATGCAAACGTAAGTGACGAGAATGTTAAAACCTTGGTAAAGTGGATTTTGTCACTTTAAAGTAAATATAGTTTGTCTCAAAAAAGCCGATGCAATGATGCGTCGGTTTTTTTTGTATCCAAGAAATTAGAACAAGTAATAACTATGCTAACTTAATAATTGTTACTTTAATTTAATGTGAGAATAAATTTAATATAAAGCCATGGAATGGTTTTTAACAAATCTAGTAAGTGCCTTCTTGTTGCCACCATTGTGTTTGATTGTTCTCGGAGCAATAGGAATCTTGCTTTTTAATAGTCGTCCAGCATTGGGAAAGACTTTAGTGGTTGTTACATTTACTCTGTTTTACATAATTTCTATTCCATTTGTTGCAGACACTGCACTACAAACATTGGAGTCTTCAACTAAATTTTCTAGCGCTGACAGCTTCGAAGTACAAGCTATCGTGGTGTTAGGTAGCGGAATCTATATAAATGCGCCGGAATATGGTGGCCATACGGTAAGCCGATATGGATTAGAGCGTATTCGCTATGGAGCACACTTATATAGGAGTATAGATAAACCAATATTACTGACGGGAGGTGGTCCATTGAGTATTGGTTCTTCAGAAGCAGAACTGATGAAGCGGGTACTAGAAAACGATTTCCATATTCCAGTAAAATGGATAGAAAGTACTTCAATTAATACTCGTGAAAATGCATACAAAAGTTTTACCGTTCTGAAAAAGGATAATATAACGAATATTGCGCTAGTTACACATGCTTGGCATATGCCTCGGGCCGCAAGGGAGTTTAAGCAAGCTGGTTTCAAAGTCACACCTGCTCCTACTGCATTTACCACTCGTTATAAAAACAATTTTCTAGCATTTGTTCCCTCTGCCACAGCATTACTGAAAAGTAGTCTTTTTATACATGAAATTATTGGAATGTTATGGTATTGGCTAACTCCAGCTCCTAATTAATCGTAGAGTTAGTGCTAAAAAAGTAGAATATTTTTCAGTATAAAATAATATTTAGGAATCTTAAGCGAAAAGTTGCTATGAAAGTTAGTATTAAATGGAATGACTCAGTGAGTTTTCTAGGTGAGACGGAAAGCGGTCACAAAGTGTTGATGGACGGCGCTCCAGAAGTAGGTGGAAGAAATCTTGGGTTACGTCCAATGGAAATGATACTGATTGGAGCCGGCGGATGCACAGCTTCCGATGTGGTGCTGATCTTAAAAAAATGTCGCCAGAGAATTATTAACTGTATGGTAGAAATCGAGGCAGAAAGAGCAACAGAAAATCCAAAGGTATTTACGCGTATTCATTATCACTTCATCTTGACTGGGGAAAATATGAATCCTCAGCAAGTGGAGCGGGCTATTAATTTATCGGCAGAAAAATATTGTTCAGCTTCAATTATGCTTGGAAAAACAGCAGAAATAACGCATGATTTTGAGATCGTTTAAGGATAAAGGCTTTTGTCAAATCCAATATGTTGTTTTAGTCATCACCTTAGAGCCCAATTTCATAAGTAGCTTGACTGATACTGGTAACTCAACTCCTCCATGATGCATTGCAGTAGTAGCATGTTGTCCTTCGTCAATTTGCATTTGAGAAACTATTGCGCGGCTTTTTTCGTCTTGATGTGGTAAGCGTTGCAAATGCCCTGCTAGATGGGCTTCCACTTGACGTTCTGTTTCAGCTAGAAAGCCTAGATTCCATTTGTCACCAAGCATACCCGCTGCTGTACCTATGACAAATGATCCGCTATACCATAAAGGGTTTAGTAGACTTTTGCGTCCGCCCAACTCTTTAATGCGGCGTTCTGTCCAGGCGAGATGTTCTGTTTCCTCACATGCAGCCTGAGTTAGGTTTTGTTGTACTATATTATCTCGGGCAGTTAATGCTTGTCCTTGATACAGTGCTTGTGCACAAACCTCTCCAGTATGATTAATACGCATCAAAGCTGTAGATTCACGCTTTTCGGCACTAGTAAGTTCTGTTTCTGGACAATCGTTCCCAGGAACTGTACGTATTGTTTGTGCGGGTGTCAGGAGCGTACGAAGAGCACTGTCGAAACTAATAATAATTTTCTCTATACTCAGCATAAAAATTTCTAGACGGAAAATATATTCAAGGTCAGGTTTTCATCTGACGTGCAAGTAGTGATACAGGGTGCAATACTTCAATTTTCGAATCTAAATTTTGCAACATACTAGAAATATGCATTGAACAACCAATGTTTGAAGTAACTAAAAAACGTGAATCGCTATTGTTTAATGCAGCTATTTTATCATCTAAAAGTGCTTTTGCCATTGCTGGCTGGTCAAGGAAATATGTCCCTGCAGCACCGCAGCACTGGTCATTGCCAGGTAGTGGAATAACTTGAGCTTCAGGAATGCGAGACAATAATGTATAAGGATGTTCTGCGCTATGTAACACATTTCGCAGTGTACATGGATCATGCACCATAATTTTATTAGAAGACGGGGTAATTCTTATATTTTTCCATCCATCTGTAGTTTCTAGAAACTTGCTGATATCCATTATCCTGGTAGAGAAATCAGAATGATATTTTGCTAATTGTGTGCCGCAACCTGAATTTGTAGTAATGATAGCATTCAAATTGAGCTCATTAAATGTTGTCACATTCTTTTGTGCTAATTGCGTTGCCGTTATTTCGTCACCTCCATGTTGATGTATTGCACCACAACACGTTTGTATTGGAGGGACATGCACCGTATAACCTAGGCGATTAAGCACATATATTGAATCATTGAGAGTTATCACATCTGCAAGTCTTGCAACACATCCAAGAAATAAACCTACTTCACCACGAGGTGCTCCAGTGGGCAAATAAATTTTACTCCAAGATTTAGTTAGGCTTCTTTTATTAGATGAGGTACGAGGCATGTAAATAGAAGGTAATTGTTTATTTAAGGCGGAAAACTTAGTTTTTTTTAGTAAACCTGACTTATTTAACAATGCTTGTAGACCTAGTTTCTGGTAAAAAAGTAATAGAGGTCGTAACGCATCGAAACGTTTAGGTTTTGCGATGATTTCGTTTTCTATAAATAAACGTAACCAAGATTTATGAATTATTGTTTCATCCTTTAATGCGGAAAATTGAGATGTTGTTATCATGGCACGTGCTTTATCTACCAATTGTCCATAGGCAACATGGTTAGGGCAAACCGCCTCACAGGAGCGACAAGTAAGACAGCTGTCAATGTGCTCAACAAATCGTGAGTTCATTGGAATTCGTCCGCTAGCCACACCGCTCATAAGTGTTATACGTCCACGTGGGGAATCAGCCTCAGACAAGGTTATTCGGTATGTGGGGCAATGTGGCAAACACAAACCACAGGAGACGCAGCGATCGGCTTCCACAAGCAATAAGCTAGATAAGGACTCAGATTCTGAGTTAGTAGGTTTTATGACTTTTTCCGTTTAAAAGGGGTGTATGAAACCAAGTTTGGTTTAAGCTAAAAGTGTTATAAAGTCTACTCGCAAATAGACTCAAAGTGTATATGTGTATTTGATACAGATCAGATTTGAGCTGCATAATATAGTCTCTTGCTACCCGAAAAATTTCCTGATGGTTACAAATATTTATATATAAAAATTTATTATGTGCACAAATGATTTGCTTACTAATTTAAATTTCTTCATAAATTTTGATTATAATATGTTCGTTGAAGTTGGCTAGACAGTCGCTGCCGATTTTCAGTAATGAAAAATTGGGAGAGGAAAGTCCGGGCTCCATAGAGCATGATGCCGGTTAATAGCCGGCCGCCGTGAGGCGAGGAATAGGGCCACAGAGACGAGCGTATTAAGTTACGGTGAAACGCGGTAACCTCCATCTGGAGCAAGACCAAATAGGCAGACTATGACGTTGCTCGCTGAGTCTGCGGGTAGGTTGCTTGAGCACATGAGTAACCGTGTGCCTAGAGGAATGACTGTCCACGACAGAACCCGGCTTATCGGCCAGCTTCACTTTTTTCAAAAATGTATTACAAATGAACTGATCACATTGGTTTACTTGTAATACATTATCTATATAGTTTTTTTATTTCTATTCTTGTTTTTTTCTTATTCATAAATATCTTACAAAGTAGCAAATTACCTTCAATTAGAATCCTATCCCATTTATTTATATAGTGTATTCCTATATTCAATGAATTTTCTTCGAGTTTTTCCTTAAGTCTTTGTCACATAAACAAAAATCCCTTATTTTTCACTTGACTTGACTATATTTTTTAATTACAGTGGGCATAAGTGGGAAAAAGTGGGGGAAGAGATGAGCTCGAATCAATTTCGAGATCATAAATTTTCCCTTAAAAACAAAGGGGATATATGTTTCGAGGCGTCACTCAACTTAGTCTAGATAACAAAGGAAGACTTACGGTACCTACAAAGTATCGTGATAGCTTGATTTCTTTCTGTGCAGGCCATTTAGTCCTCACAGCAGATCCTGCAAAATGTTTATTGGTTTATCCCCAACCAGCTTGGGAGCCAATAGAACAGAAGCTCAATAGTCTTTCAAGTTTCAATCCACAAACCCGTAGTTTGCAGCGTCTACTCGTTGGAAACGCCAGCGATGTAGAGATGGATAATGCTGGACGTATTTTGGTGCCCCCTCCTTTGCGTCAATTTGCAGGCCTAAAAAAGAATGTAGTACTAGTAGGACAGGGCGCAAAACTTGAATTATGGGAAGATGAAAAATGGAACCAGCAAATTGAAGATTCACTGATATTAAAAGATAGCAATATGCCATCTGAACTTGATGGTTTTTCATTGTAATGATGTGGCGATGATCGTAAATGCATATCACGGTATTGCCAAATGAGGCAGTAGATGCACTGAAAATTAAATCAGACGGAGTTTATGTTGACGGTACTTTTGGTTATGGCGGCCATAGCCGCCTAATTTTAGAAAGACTGAATAGAAATGGCAGACTATTCGCATTTGATAAAGATTTATCAGTAGTACATAAGGGCCAGGTAATAAAGGATAAATGCTTCCATATAACACATAGCAGTTTTTCTCGAATGCGAAGGGAGCTACAGAAGTTAGGAGTGAATAGAGTGGACGGGGTATTACTGGACTTAGGGGTATCTTCATTACAACTTGAAGATACGTCTCGAGGATTCAGTTTTCAGATAAATGGGCTACTCGATATGCGTATGGATACGAGCCGGGGGCAGAGCGCTGCCGAATGGATTGCATCTGTTTCTGAAGCTAATTTGAGGGAGGTAATAAAAAACTATGGGGAAGAACGTTTTGCAAAACAAATTGCCAGAGCAATCATTGCGACAAGAGCGCGGCAGCCTATCGTTACTTCACTTCAACTTGCCGAGATCGTGGCAAAGGCCGTACGCTCGCGCAAGCAAAATCAGAATCCGGCGACGCGCACTTTTCAGGCCATACGGATTTATCTCAATCAGGAGCTTGAAGAGTTGTCGCTGAGCTTGCCGCAATGTGTGGAGTTATTGAACCCAGGGGGGAGGCTAGTAATTATTAGCTTTCATTCATTAGAGGACCGAATAGTTAAGCGCTTTATGCGCGCGTCTGCAAACCCCGATTTATATCCTCGCAGATTACCAATACGGAATAAAGAAATGCAATGTTCTAGCACTCAAAAATTACAATTAGTGGGAAAAGCAGTGCGCCCTACAGAGAGTGAAATCATTTTTAATCCGAGAGCTAGAAGTGCAGTGATGCGTGTAGCAGAACGAACTAATACTGATAGTTTTTAGTAGTAACTCTCAATTAACTTTATGAGGAGAAGGGGAAATGAAAAATATGTTTCAAGAGATATTACTCGTGTTAGTTATTACTGTTATTAGTGTAACAACAGCACTTTTTATTGCACAAACAAGTAATTCCCTGCTATAGGCGCAACTAATTTTAGCTAGTAGGAACTGAAGTGGCTAGATTAAACATTTTTTTAATTTTGATTGCTATCGTCTGCGCGTTAGGTGTTGTGACCTCACAGCACAAAGCACGTAAGCTTTTTATGGAACTGGAAAGAGCACGGGAACAGACAAGACAGTTAGCGGTAGAGTGGGGGCAATTGCAGCTAGAGCAAAGTACTTGGGCGATGCGTGCACGCGTTGAAAAAATTGCAACCAAGAAGCTACATATGAAAGTACCAGATATATCACAAGTTAAAGTAATTTCGTTAGCAGGCTCCAACAATTCAGTTAACTCTGTGGATGGCCAAGAGCTATGACTCAAAATCCAATGCCACATATTGTTTTGTCCGCATGGCGTTCACGAATATTAGGTGTAATTCTATTATTAAGTTTTCTAGGGTTGGTAGTACGCGCTATATATTTACAGGGAATGCACAATGATTTTCTACAGCAAAAAGGAGAATCACGTTATAGCCGAGTAATAGAGATAAGTGCACATCGTGGAATGATCACAGATCGGCATGGCGAGCCTCTTGCTATCAGTACACCGGTTGAATCAGTATGGGCAAGCCCACATGGGATGGATGCTACACCTGGGCAAATAAAGAAACTGGCAGATTTAATCAGAGTAGATGTCAAAGAGGTTCGCAAACGTATCAGTGATCAAAAGCGTGATTTTGTTTATTTAAAGCGGCACTTGCCTCCAGACATAACAGCTAAAGTAGTAAAGCTGAATATCCCCGGTATATTTCTTAAGCGTGAGTACCGCCGATACTACCCAACAGGTGAATTAACAGCTCACATGCTTGGTTTTACTGATGTAGACGATAATGGGCAAGAAGGTATCGAATTAGGGTGGCAAGACACCCTAGCTGGCAAATCTGGTAGTCGACGCGTAATTAAGGATCGCAAAGGACGTATTGTTGAGGATGTTGAAAGCATTCTTGAACCTAAACCGGGACAAGACATAGCTTTATCCATTGATAGCAAAATCCAGTATCTTGCTTATCGAGAATTGAAGCATGCTATGGAAATTAATAAGGCTAAGGCTGGCGAAATAGTAGTGCTAGATACACAGACAGGAGAAGTGCTTGCGCTAGCCAACTTACCTACATATAACCCAAATAACAGGGTAAAAACAAATAGTGGAAAAGCCCGTAATCGGGTTTTGACTGATGTATTTGAACCTGGATCAACATTGAAGCCATTCACGGTAGCGTCTGCATTGGAAGCAGGTGGAATTAAGCCTGATACGATATTTCAAACTGCACCTGGAACTCTCACAATAGGTAAGGCAACTATAAGTGATTCTCATAGAGAAGGTCCGCTGACAGTAGAGCAAGTAATTCAAAAGTCCAGCAACGTTGGTTCTGCGAAGATAGCCTTAACACTACCACCACAAACGTTATGGGAAACTTTTAGTCGATCAGGTTTTGGCACATCGACTGGTTCTGGATTTCCAGGAGAAGTAAAAGGAAAGCTTCGACCATATCAAACTTGGCGCCCAATTGAGCAAGCTACCATGTCATATGGGCATGGCATAGCAGTGAATCTGCTACAGTTAGCGCGTGCTTACACCCTTTTTTCGGAAGAGGGTAAATTAAAACCAATATCCCTGTTAAAGATTGATAAACCTGCTGTAGGCGAACAAGTAATTTCGCGTGATACTGCTCTTGCTGTTAGTAAAATGTTAGAGATGGTGGTGCGACCTGGCGGGACCGCACCCCTTGCGCAAATTAGTGGTTACCGTGTAGCAGGAAAGACTGGAACTGCACACAAGTTAGAGGGTAAAGGTTATTCAAAAAACCGTTACATTGCTTCATTTGTAGGTTATGCGCCGGTTTCAAATCCTCGCCTCATCATTGCAGTGATGTTAGATGAGCCTTCAGCTGGGCGATATTACGGTGGTACAGTTGCTGCACCTGTATTTAGCCAAGTTATGTTCGGTGCTTTAAGGCTTTTAAATGTTCCACATGATGCACCTATTAACAATGTAGTTTTATCTCCCGCAACATCAAAGTTAAAAGGTGATGTATGAGTTTAGGGGTTAAAAAAAACTCAGAATCATTTTTTGATTTTCATTTACTCAACAGTCTTGGAATTAGCATTGATAGCCTTGTGATTGATAGTCGCATGGTAAAACCTGGAGACACATTTCTTGCTTATGTAGGGGAAAAATTTGATGCTCGTAAATTTATACCTCAAGCAATTGAAGCAGGAGCAAATGCAGTGTTATGGGAGTGCCAAGGTTTTGTATGGGATTCAAAATGGCAAACACCTAATTTACCAATATCAAAACTACGAACTAAAGCAGGAGCTATAGCTAGTTATGTATATGGAAACCCATCACAGAAATTATGGTTAATTGGGGTTACTGGAACTAATGGTAAGACATCATGCTGCCAATGGATTGCTCAAGCTATGACATTCCTAGGTAAAAAAACTGCTGTCATGGGTACATTAGGGGATAGTTTTTCTGGTGAATTTCATTCTGCTGCAAACACAACCCCTGATCCAGTTTTATTACAACAAAAATTATCTAATTTTTTAAAACGTGGTGCAAAGTATGTGGTTATGGAGGTTTCATCCCACGGGATTGATCAAGGGAGAGTTAATGGCTCTGAATTTGCAGTAGCACTATTTACTAATTTGTCACATGATCATCTTGATTACCATGGCAGCATGAAGGAATATGCTGCTTCCAAGGCACGATTATTTCAATGGGATGGGCTTAAGTATGCAGTACTAAATTTTGACGATCCATTTAGCATTAAATTATTGAATCAGCTCTCAGAAAGAAATACTCAGGTCATTGGATATGGATTTAATAAATTAAAAGTAATAAATATCGGCCAAAAAAATATGAAGGTTGTTTCTGGGAGCAACCTTAAAGTAAGTGCTCGAGGCTTAGAATTTGATATTGAATTCGAAGGTAAGAACGCGAAATTAAAAACTAAAATAATAGGGGAATTTAATGCGTCTAATTTGTTGGCGGTACTGGCTACTTTATTAGCTAGTGGGATCAGTTTGGCCGACGCGGTGCAATCTGTACAACAAGTGCAATCAATAGCGGGAAGAATGGAAAAGTTGGGTGGCGGTAATCTGCCTCTAGTAGTCGTAGATTACGCCCATACTCCAGATGCATTAGAAAAGATACTAATAGAACTTCATAGAGTTCTTCTTGGTTCCAAAGCTACTTCAGAACATAGAGATACAAATTCAAAATTGATATGTGTTTTTGGTTGTGGTGGTAATCGTGATCGAAGTAAACGTGTATTGATGGGAAGAATAGCTACGCGAATAGCTGATGAAGTTATCATCACTAGTGACAATCCACGTGATGAAGATCCCGGCGCGATCATCGATGAGATTGTTTCAGGCGCAGACGCCAATCATCATATTGAAAAAAGTCGATCCGCTGCAATTTATCAAGCAATAAAAAATGCATGCAAAGGGGATATTGTGCTAATTGCTGGAAGAGGGCATGAAGCTTATCAGGAAATTAGCGGAAAAAAACTTCCATTTAGCGATGTAGAGGTTGCACATAAAGTGCTGCAGAATTTGTCGGCTAGAGCACCGAAAGAACAAAGATGATGATGACACAGGAGGCAGCTAGTGCATTACATGCAGAATGGTGTGGTGAAGATGCGTTCTTTACTGGTGTAAGTACTGATACTCGTACAGTAAAGCAGGGTGATCTGTTTGTTGCTTTGAGCGGGAATAATTTTGATGGCCATGATTTTGTTGCGCACGCAAAGGAGAAAGGCGCTGTGGCTGCGATGATAAATTCAAAGTCTAATATTAAAAATCTTGACCTAGATATTCCCTTGATGCTGGTCAATGACACACGACTAGGTTTAGGTCAATTAGCAGCCTATTGGCGGAGCAGGTTTTCCATTCCATTAGTTGCAGTGACTGGTAGTAATGGTAAAACCACGGTGAAAGACATGATTGCATGTATTTTGCAGCAGTTTATTGGAGGAGTTAGCAAAGTACTTGCAACCGTAGGTAACCTTAATAACGATGTTGGTGTGCCGCAAATGTTATTGCAATTGCGAGAACAACATAAATATGCAGTAATCGAAATGGGCATGAATCATTTCGGTGAGATTTTATATTTAACGAAACTAGCAAATCCAAGTATAGCGTTGATAACTAATGCAGGAGCAGCACACATTGAAGGGCTTGGTTCAGTGGAGGCAGTAGCCCGTGCTAAAGGTGAAATTTTTGAGGGGCTAGGCGAGCGAGGGATTGCGGTCATCAACGCTGATGATACAAATGCACCATTATGGAACAAGCTGGCTGGTAACAGGCAAATAATAGATTTTGGTCTAAGTAAAAAAGCGAAGGTAAGAGGATGTTATCAGCTCAATTCAGTAGATACAGAAATGAAACTGAAACTACCTGATGGGGTTGTGGACTTAACTCTAAAGGTTCCAGGTGAGCATAACGTTTATAACGCACTTGCGGCAGCAGCATCAGCAGTTGCATTAGGGATAAGTAAAGAAGAAATTGCATCCGGATTAGCTCAATTCAGAGGGGTTAAGGGGCGTCTACAGAAAAAACTGTGTCAGCACAATGCAGTACTAATAGATGATACCTATAACGCTAATCCAGAATCGGTGAGAGCTGCGCTCGCAGTTTTAGCTAAATCTCCAGGAAAAAAGGTCTTAGTCCTTGGCGACATGGGTGAACTTGGTAAAAACGCAGTAAATCTTCATGAAGATATTGGTGAAGAAGCTCGTCTTTTAGGAATAGATAGACTGCTTACTTTAGGAGAATTAAGTGAGCATTCTGTTATGAAGTTTGGTAAGGGTGCGCAGCATTTTGAATGTATTGAGGATTTGTTAGGTGCAATCGAGGATCTGCTTGCACCTAATGTAACTCTGCTAGTAAAGGGATCTCGTTTTATGCAAATGGAACGGATAGTCAAAAAATTTGAGTTGTAGTTTTGAATTTTTTATCGCAACGAGAATATGAACAAATTGACTCAATCTAAAATGAGAGTAATAAGATACAAAATTTCATTTGGCTTATTATGCTTTTAGAACTTGCACAATGGTTAGCCAATGATATCCGAGCATTTAATGTATTCAATTACATTACTTTACGCACTGTGTTGGCAGCTCTAACTTCTCTTATGATTTCCTTTATTGTTGGGCCGAGCATGATACGTAAACTTACGGCTTACAAAATTGGTCAATCTGTTCGTGACGATGGTCCGCAAACGCATCTCGTAAAAGCTGGCACTCCTACCATGGGTGGTGCGTTGATATTGGTATCCATCGCTATCAGCACATTATTGTGGGCAGATTTAGGTAATCGTTATGTATGGGTGGTATTGGTGACAACATTAGGTTTTGGTGCAATCGGTTGGGTAGATGATTATCGAAAGGTGGTACATAATAATCCTAAGGGGCTTTCTGCTGGCGCTAAATTCTTTTGGCAATCAAGCATTGCAATCTCTATAGCATTGTATCTCGTTCTTACTGCTGATTCTCCGGCGCAAACCAGCGTGATCGTGCCTTTCTTTAAGCAAATTGCAATACCTATGGGTGTAGTTGGATTTGTGACATTAGCTTATTTTGTCATAGTGGGAACTAGTAACGCAGTGAATCTTACTGATGGCCTTGATGGTCTAGCTATTATGCCAACTGTAATGATTAGTAGTGGGTTAGCAATTTTCGCCTATGTAGCAGGGCACTCAATCTTCGCAAAATATCTTGGTATTCCTTATATTCCTCATGCGGCTGAACTAGCTGTATTTTGTGGAGCACTAGCAGGTGCAGGGCTTGCATTCTTATGGTTCAACGCTTATCCCGCAGAGGTATTTATGGGAGATGTCGGTGCTCTTGCCCTTGGTGCGGCACTTGGTGTGGTTACTGTGATCGTGCGTCAAGAAATTGTACTAATCATTATGGGTGGCGTATTTGTAGTGGAAACTTTATCAGTCATGTTGCAAGTAGTCTCATTCAAGTTGACTGGCAGACGTATTTTTCGTATGGCGCCACTTCATCATCACTACGAATTGAAGGGGTGGAACGAAAATCAAGTAGTTGTACGATTTTGGATTATTACCATGATGCTAGTGTTGCTTGGATTATCTACGTTGAAATTAAGATGAATCTACAAGAAAAAAAAATTTTGGTGTTGGGCATGGGTAAAACTGGGCTATCCATGGTCAAGTGGCTATCACGAATAGGATCTAATATTAGTGTTGCTGACAGTCGTACATCACCGCCAAATCTTAGAATATTAGAGCGAGTTATACCTACTGCTAAGATTTTTACTGGCCCTTTCTCAGATAATATTTTGATAGGCGTAGATCTTATAGCTATCAGTCCAGGAATCTCTCTGGAAACACCTTTGGTTAATAAAGCAGTTAAGTGCGGAGTACCTGTTGTAGGCGACATAGAGTTATTCGCTCTAGCACTTAAAAAGTTTAATACTCCAAGACCAAAAGTTCTAGCTATTACTGGTTCTAATGGGAAAACAACGGTTGCAGCTATGACAGGTGCGATGATGAAGAAGGTTGGGTTGGATACGGAGGTAGCTGGGAATATTGGCCCAGCAGTATTGGATGTACTGATGCAGCGAATAGATTCTAGAAAACTTCCCGAATTATGGGTCTTAGAGTTATCGAGTTTCCAACTGGAGTCTACACAAAATCTTCATTCTGATGCAGCGGTGGTACTGAATTTGAGTGAGGATCATTTTGATCGCTATGTGGGAATAAAGGATTACGCTGTTGCTAAGGCAAAGATATTTTCGGAGGGAGCCGACGGTAACACTATACAGATTTTGAATCGTGATGATCTTCATGTAAGCAAAATGGCTTTATCTGGAAGCGTACAAATAACTTTTGGATTGAACGCGCCAATTAATGAAATGGATTTTGGTTTATTACGTGATGGGAATGAAATCTGGCTAGCACGGGGCAAGAAAAGGTTAATGAAAGCCAGTGAGCTATTAGTTACAGGCTTGCATAATGTAGCAAATGCCTTGGCCGCTTTGGCATTATGTTATTCCATAGGAATAACATCCAGCTTATTGCTACAAGCTTTACGCGAGTTTAGCGGGCTACCGCATCGGATGAGGAAAGTTGCTACGTTCAATGGCATCACATTTTATGATGATTCAAAAGGTACGAATGTGGGAGCAACGGTTGCGGCTCTGAGTAGTATGACTCAGAGCATAGTTTTGATTGCAGGCGGTGATGGGAAGCAACAGAATTTTTTACCCTTGAAAAATGTGATCGCAAAACATGCACGAGCTATTGTTTTGATAGGAAAGGACGCAGCAAAAATTGCTGACATATTAGATGGATGTGGTGTGCCCCTACATAGCGTGAAATCGATGGAAGAAGCGGTACAAAAAAGTTTTTCTTTGGCTAAGACAGGCGACATTGTATTGATGTCTCCCGCTTGTGCCAGCACTGATATGTTCAAAAATTACATTCACCGTGCTGAGGCTTTCGTTGCATCAATTAAGAATTTGGAGAAAAAGATTTTAGCTACGGCTAGTGCTACACACTAGATATAAAGGTATTTTTAATGATTTATCAATCTAGCATTAGTAACCAAAGAGTTATACCTGATTTCGATCAGGCGCTGATCTGGTCTGCAATTTTGTTACTGAGCTTGGGACTGGTAATGGTTTATTCTGCTTCAATTTCTATTGCAGAAACAGGACGTAGTACCGATGGCTATACTTCATATTTTCTTGTTCGGCATGGAGCTTACTTGACAGTGGGATGCTTGATTGGATTGATTGCGTTCCAGATACCCATGCGATTGTGGCAAAAGTACGCTCTCTATCCATTTCTGTTGTGCATGGTTTTACTAGTACTAGTTTTAATTCCTGGTATAGGACATGAAGTAAACGGTAGTAGACGATGGTTGTCATTATTCATTGTAAATTTACAACCTTCTGAATTTATGAAATTGTTTGTTGTAATTTATATTGCAAGCTATACGATCAGGAGAGCTGTATATCTAAATAGTTTTGGGAAAGGTTTTTTCCCTATATTAATTGTAATGACGATGTTGGGTTTGTTGCTGCTCAGTGAACCTGACCTAGGCGCATTTGTAGTTATTGTTTCTATTGTGATGGCAATATTGTTCCTAGGAGGGATGCATCTGAAATTGTTTGTGGGAACCATAGGGTTAGCGTTTGTCAGCCTACTGACGCTAATTTTGGTTGAGCCTTATCGCATGCAGCGCATTATGGGATTTATTGATCCATGGGATGATCCCTATGGGAAAGGATATCAGCTGAGTCATGCCCTAATTGCTTTTGGGCGAGGAGGGTGGCAAGGCGTTGGTATCGGTGGAAGTGTCGAGAAACTTTACTATTTGCCTGAAGCACACACAGATTTTCTGCTTGCAGTTATAGCGGAAGAGCTTGGTTTCATAGGTGTGGCAGCAGTAATAGCACTATTTATGTGGTTAGTGATTCGTGCTTTTGTGATAGGTCGCCAGGCTGCAACACGAGAGCGTTATTTTCCTGCACTCGTGGCTCAGGGCATTGGTACATGGATAGGGGTACAAACTTTTATCAATATGGGTGTAAATATGGGCGTTCTACCAACAAAAGGGCTGACTTTACCGTTAATGAGCTTTGGCGGCAGTAGCATTGTTGCTAATTGTATTGCGCTGGCAGTTTTACTACGAGTGGATTGGGAAAATCGACAGTTAATGAAAGGGTACAAAATATGAAAAAGTATTGGATCTGTAATAAAAGAATGGAGGAGTTAGATTGCCTCATACTATTCTAATTATGGCTGGAGGAACAGGCGGCCATGTTTTTCCAGCATTAGCGGTAGCTGATTACATGAAGGCATCGGGTTGGTGCGTGATGTGGTTAGGGACCAAAGGTGGAATGGAAGAAGTGCTCATTCCACAAAAAGGGCACAACATAGAAGTTATAGATTTTTCTGGTTTACGTGGAAAAAGTCTCATTGTCTGGCTTACGCTCCCGCTGAGGATCTTGTTCGCATTCTGGCAAAGTGCAAAGGTGCTATTTCAGACACGTCCCGATGTAGTTTTGGGTATGGGTGGATATCCAGCGTTTCCTGGGGGGATGATGGCTTCATTACTAAATAAACCACTATTGATACACGAACAAAATTCAATACCTGGTTTAACTAATAAGATATTAGCTAAAGTTGCAGATAAAATTTTGCTGGGATTTCCTAATGCGATCAGGGATGAGAAAAAAGTAATTTTTTCTGGTAATCCAGTGCGCAACGAAATTAGTCAGTTAGGTATGCCAGATAAAAGGTATGCGGAGCGAAGTGGAAAACTAAAACTTTTGATAATAGGAGGGAGTCTTGGTGCCCAGGTGCTAAATACTGTTGTGCCGCTAATGTTGAAACTGATTCCAAATCATATGCGCCCATTAGTAACTCATCAGGCAGGAAGAAAACATCTAGAAACACTAAAAAGAAATTATGCTGAATCTGGAGTTGAGGGCGAGTTAGTGGTCTTTATAGAAGATATGGCAGCTCACTATGCTAATTGTGATTTGGTGATATGTCGTGCTGGAGCACTTACTATTGCTGAACTGACTGCTGCAGGCACGGCAAGTATTTTAGTGCCTTTTCCCTATGCTGTAGACGATCATCAAACTAGTAATGCAAAATTTTTGAGTGACAATGGTGCTGCACTGTTACTGCCACAAAATGAATTAACTCCCCAAGGTTTGGCACAATTATTGATGGGGTTTACTCGCGAAAAACTATTGGAAATGGCAATGAAAGCACGCGAGTTGGCAAGGCCAAACGCTACTAGATTGGTAGCAGAAGCGTGTATGGGGGTAATTAAGAGTGAAGAATGAAATAATTATTTTTAAGTCGAATCAGTTAATTCCAAATTTTATACTTACTGAGAATGAAGCATAAAGTCAAACATATTCATTTTGTAGGGATTGGTGGATCTGGCATGAGTGGAATTGCTGAGGTGTTGCTAAATCTCGGTTACCAAATAAGTGGATCAAATTTGGTGGATAATTTAACTACACGTCGGTTAAGTGACCTGGGCGTGACTGTTCATATTGGCCATGCGGATACTCATATTGCAACAGCAGATGCAGTAGTTACATCAAGTGCTGTAAAACCAGATAACCCAGAAGTAATTGCAGCGCGTACGCGTAATATTCCTGTGGTGCCACGCGCTATGATGCTAGCTGAGTTGTTGAGATTACGTCAAGGCATTGCTATCGCAGGAACTCATGGCAAGACTACTGCTACAAGTCTAATTGCCAGTGTATTGGCGCAAGCTGAAATGGATCCTACTTTTGTTATTGGTGGGAAGTTGGAAGCAGCAGGCTCTCATGCCAAGTTAGGTAGTGGTGAATTCATTGTTGTCGAAGCGGATGAATCTGATGCTTCTTTTCTTTATTTGCAGCCTGTATTAGCAGTGGTAACAAATATAGACGCTGATCATATGGAAACTTATGGACATGATTTTAGTAAGCTTGAGCAAGCATTCATAGATTTTGTACAGCACCTACCGTTTTACGGCATGGCAATACTATGTGTTGATGATGCTAACGTCCGCAAAATTGTTCCCTCAATCTCTAAACCTATAACAACATATGGTCTATCAGAAACAGCACAGATTAGAGCCACTAATATCAGTCATTGTAAAGGGCAAATGCGTTTTACTGCTTTGGTAGGAGTAAATGGTAAGACTCGTAAACTCAACATTACACTAAATTTACCTGGGTTACATAATGTACAGAATGCTCTTGCAGCAATTGCAGTGGGGAATGAAGTAGGGGTACCTGATACTTCCATTATAAAAGCTCTGACGGGGTTCAAAGGAGTGGGACGACGCTTTCAACGCTATGGTGAAATTAAATTAGCAAGAAATGGTAGTAAAAAGAGAGGAACTTTTACACTAGTTGATGATTACGGGCATCATCCAGTAGAAATTGCTGCCACGATTGCTGCTGCACGAGGTGCTTTTCCTGAGCGCCGTTTATTAGTGGCGTTTCAACCACACCGCTACACTCGGACTAGAGATGTATTTGAGGATTTTGTCAAGGTTTTGTCTACAACAGATGTGTTGCTGCTAACCGAAGTTTATTCTGCGGGAGAATCACCAATTGTTGCTGCTGATAGCAAATCACTCGTGCGCGCAATAAGAGTGCAAGGGAAGGTAGAGCCAATTTTTGTTGAGGCAGTAGAAGACTTACCTGCTGCTATTTTCGACTTAGCAAAGAATGATGATGTAGTGCTAGTAATGGGAGCTGGTTCAGTGGGTAGTGTGGCACAAAATCTTGTTAGTTCTTTACATAATTTTTAAACAGATATGACAGACGTAAATAATATTACTCGTACTCAATCTTTACATATCAAAGATTCACTGGATAGGGCTCCTCGTGGTGAAGTGCGTGTGAATGAATCAATGAAAAAACACACTTCCTGGCGTGTAGGAGGAAAAGTAGAGCGTATTTTTTTACCAGATGATTTAGAAGACCTTACTAAATTTCTTCTCAGCCTACCACCGAGCGAGCAGGTACACATGGTCGGATTAGGAAGTAATCTTTTAGTACGTGATGGGGGGTTGCGAGGTACGGTAGTTTTGCTACATGCACATTTAAATAGCCTTCGATTGGAGCAGAAAAATGAAATAGGTGGATTAATTTATGTCGAGGCAGGCGTGCCCTGCGCTAAAGCCGCTCGATTTGCAGCAATACGGAATTTGGCAGGAGCAGAGTTCTTAGCCGGTATACCTGGAACTATCGGTGGGGCGCTGGCAATGAATGCAGGTTGTTTTGGAACAGAAACATGGGAGATTGTTGAGAGAGTACGAACCCTCAACCGCTTGGGTCATCTACATGATCGGTATTCTAAAGATTACAAAATAGGTTATCGGCAGGTGAGCTTAAAGCCAGATATTAGAGATCAAGCTTCAATGCATTCTTTTAGTGAGGAATGGTTTGTAGGTGTGTGGTTTAGATTAAGGAAGGGTGATGATGAAATATCCAGAATGAAAATTAAGAAACTACTATCTAGACGTATTAACAGTCAACCATTGAGTATGCCAAACGCTGGTTCAGTATTTCGTAATCCACCAGGAGATCATGCAGCACGACTAATTGAGTCATGTGGATTAAAGGGTTTTAAGATTGGCGGAGCGATGGTTTCACCAAAACATGCAAATTTTATTGTGAATACTGGTAATGCGACGGCAGCAGATATTGAAGCAGTAATAATAGAGGTAAGTAAGACAGTAAAAGAAAAAACTGGTGTTGAATTGGTTAAAGAGGTCAGGATCATAGGAGATAGCAAGTGATGACTTATAAATTCAAACTTCTAAGTTAAGTTTTTGCCGCTAGGGATACTTAACTATGAGTGCAAACAATTTTGGAAAAGTCGCAGTTCTTCTCGGAGGACGTTCCGCCGAACGTGAAATTTCACTTCAAAGTGGTAGCGCTGTCCTTAAAGCGTTACGGGACAAGGGTGTAAATGCACATCCGTTTGATACAGGTGAACAACCAATGGAAGAAATTTTAAAGCAGAAATTTAATATGGCATATATAGCTCTTCATGGGCGCTATGGCGAGGATGGTACTGTGCAAGGTTCACTTGAGTTAATGGGGGTGCCCTATACCGGTAGTGGTGTATTAGCAAGTGCACTTGCAATTGATAAATGGCGCACTAAGTTACTATGGCAGGCAGCAGGAATTAACTCACCGCGTTATGTGATGCTCAATGCAGATAGTGATTTTAAAGCAGTAGTAAAAGAGCTAGGTTTGCCTCTGATTGTAAAACCATCGCGTGAAGGATCTACCATAGGTTTGTATAAAGTAACAGCTGCAGAGGAGCTGCCAGAAGTATACCGATCGGCAGCAAAACATGATCCGATGGTGTTGGCTGAGCAATTTATAGACGGGCTGGAGTTAACCGTCGCAATTCTTGGTGATACTCCGTTACCGTTAGTGCGGATCGAAGCAGCAAATGGATTGTATGACTATGAGGCCAAATATTTGTCTAATGAAACCGGCTATTTTTGCCCAAGCGGTTTGTCTGACGAACAAGAACATACGATACAAGTGCAGGCTTTACATGCACATAAAGTTCTTGGATGTGAGGGCTGGGGAAGAGTAGATGTAATACTAGATAAATCAGGAAAATCTTTCTTTCTCGAAACTAATACTTCCCCAGGCATGACTTGTCATAGTCTTGTGCCTATGGCTGCCAAAACTGCTGGAATATCATTTGAGGATCTCGTGATACGGATACTGGAGTTAGCTCATGTGGGATAACCACAGGATGCTACATATATTAGCTAACGGGTTATTTACACTCGCTATATTGTTAGCAGCATATGTTATTAGTCCTTTAGTTGCAGAGTTACCAATATTTATGTTGAAGGAAGTCAGTGTTATTGGAATCAATAGAAACGATGAAGAATATAAGCATATAAGACTTAAACATATAGATAGCATTATACGAAAAGAAGTTACTGGAAGCTTCTTTACAGTTGATTTAGACAAGATAAGTGCTGCATTTGAAAAATTACCGTGGGTGCGTACAGCAACTATTCGACGACATTGGCCTCAGAGCTTAGAAATAGTATTGGAAAAACATGTGGCACTAGCTAGACGAAGTAATCTAGTGTTGGTGAATACCCATGGTGAAGTTTTTAATGCGGTTACCAGCAAGTGGTTACCAGAATTTACAGGGCCAGTCGAAAGTTCGCAAGAAGTAGCGCAACAGTATGTTGTTTTTAAAAAACTACTCAAACCACTCCAACAAAATATTACTCGGGTTGATTTTTCATCTCGCCGTGCATGGCGTATACATACAGAAAATGGAATTGTGTTGGACCTTGGTCGTGAGCAGATCGAGACTCGATTAGAGCTTTATGTATCTGTATATGATCATTTACTTTCACTAGTTAAAAAGAAAGTTACCCATATAGATTTACGTTATCCAAATGGTTTCTCTGTACGCACTTTGGAAGAAAACCAACAGTATCCACATACACGCAGTTTAAAGAAAACATCATGAAGTTAATGGCTCATTAAATAAATGAATAAAGTAAACGAAAATAGAAGTTTAGTTGCTGGCCTTGATATTGGTACCTCAAAGATTGTTGTTATCGCTGCAGAGGTTGATTCTGAGGGCGGATATGAAATTATTGGTATGGGAAGTCATCCCTCTCGTGGTTTGAAAAAAGGTGTAGTGGTCAATATTGAAACCACAGTAGAGGCAATTCAACGTGCACTAGAGGAAGTTGAATTGATGGCAAATTGTAAAATTCGTGAGGTTTATACAGGTGTTGCTGGAAATCATATCAAGAGTTTCAATTCACATGGAATGGTGGCTATCAAAGACAAGGAAGTATCCCAGATAGATGTAGAGCGTGTAATGGAAACTGCTAAAGCAGTGAATATACCTGCAGATCAACAAATTCTACACATTCTCAATCAGGAATTCATTATAGACGGCCAAGAAGATGTGCGTGAACCAATTGGAATGAGTGGAATACGACTTGAAGTAAAAGTACATATTGTTACAGGTGCTGTATCAGCAGTACAAAATATCATGAAGTGCGTGCGTCGTTGCGGTTTGGAGGTACGCGATGTTGTATTGCAGCCACTTGCATCTGCTATGGCAGTCCTGTCAGAAGATGAAAAAGATCTGGGTGTTTGCTTGGTAGATATTGGAGGTGGCACTACAGATATTGCAGTATTTGCTCATGGCGCGATCCGCCATACAGCAGTAATTCCCATCGCAGGGGATCAAATAACCAATGATATTGCAATGGCATTACGTACACCTACAAAGGATGCAGAAGATATCAAGTGTCGCTACGGTTGTGCCTTAAGAGGAATGGCTGACCCTCAAGAAATGGTAGAAGTATCAGGTGTAGGAGATCGCGGAACACGCCAACTCTCTAGACAAACACTGGCAGAAGTAATTGAGCCACGAGTGGAGGAGCTCTATTTGCTCATACAGGCTGAATTGCGCCGTAGCGGTTTTGAGGAATTACTTTCATCTGGAGTTGTTATTACAGGTGGTAGTAGTTCTTTACAAGGGATGGTGGAACTCGCTGAAGAAATATTTCATATGCCAGTCCGAATGGGATTGCCGCTATATCGTGGCAGCTTAGCTGAGGTCGTACGTACCCCAAGATTTTCTACTGGTGTTGGTTTAATAGTTGCTGGCATGCAACAGCTGCAGCAGCATCAACTTGCTAGGTTGCAGGGAAATTCTTTTAAACAGGTTCTCGAAAGGATGGGAAATTGGTTTCAAGGAAATTTTTAAGTACAACTATAAAGAGTCTGATTTGATTTCAGCAACATGTACAGAGTCTAGCTAGATTTATTTATTAGAGTTGATTGCAGGGTAAAAGAAATTATTAGTTAAATTTATAAAAGGAGAAACGTTATGTTCGAAATCATGGATGCAGAAGACCAGGAGGCAGTTATAAAAGTAATTGGTATTGGTGGTTGTGGTGGAAATGCAGTGGACCACATGATTCAGAACGGAGTACAAGGTGTTGAATTTATTTGTGCCAATACTGATGCGCAGGCATTAAAACGTAACAAAGCACGCATACTATTACAATTAGGATCTGCTATTACTAAGGGACTGGGGGCGGGAGCAAATCCTGAAATTGGGCGCGAGGCTGCATTAGAAGATCGTGACCGTATTGCTGAGTTAATTGCAGGTGCAGACATGTTATTTATTACTGCCGGTATGGGAGGAGGGACTGGTACTGGTGCTGCGCCAGTGGTAGCTCAGATAGCAAAGGAAATGGATATTCTGACCGTGGCAGTTGTGACAAAACCGTTTGCATTTGAAGGTAGGCGGTTAAAATCAGCAGAGGCTGGAATGGAAACTTTATCAGAACATGTTGATTCGTTAATTGTTATTCCAAACGATAAGCTAATGTTAGTTCTGGGGGACGATGTTAGTATGCTAGATGCTTTTAAAGCAGCAAACAATGTGCTCTATGGTGCAGTCGCAGGAATTGCAGAGGTAATCAATTGTCCAGGTCTTGTAAATGTAGATTTCGCTGATGTGAAGACTGTAATGTCGGAAATGGGTATGGCTATGATGGGTTCCGCGTTTTCTACAGGAGTTGATCGAGCAAGGTTATCAGCAGAGCAAGCTGTTGCAAGTCCACTGCTTGAGGATGTAAATCTCTCAGGTGCACGTGGTGTATTGGTAAACATTACTGCAAGTTCTGGGTTAAAGATGCGTGAAGTCCACGAGGTTATGAGTACAATCAAGGATTTTATCGCCGAAGATGCAACCGTGATTATTGGTACTGTTATCGAAGAAAACATGCAAAATGATTTACGTGTTACGGTAGTAGCAACTGGACTAGGTGGGTTATTAAGTAGCGATCAACAACCTCGGCCACTAAGTGTTATTCATACCCGTACTGGAACTGATGATGCTAGTTCAGAGGACACGGTGAACTGGAGGGAACTTGAGATTCCTGCTGTAAGTCGAACAAATAGACGTGATGCAACGGTGGAGGCAATGAAGCAATCTGGTGTAGAGGCATTAGATATACCAGCCTTCTTAAGGAAACAAGCCGACTAAAAGTGTTATAAGTTATTAACAATATAAATTTTAGAAAATGTATGGGATAGCTTCTATAGAACTTAAAAACTAAATTATTTAGATTAATCGGTATAACTTTATATTTCACATTTCGTTAGCCGATCGATGCCTCCCATGTAAGGACGCAAAATTTTTGGAATAGAAACACTGCCATCAGAATTTTGGTAGTTTTCTAAGATTGCTACTAAACATCGTCCCACTGCTAGACCTGATCCATTCAGAGTATGTAACAGTTCAGTCTTGCCATCTTCATTACGAAAGCGTGCTTTCATGCGTCGTGCCTGAAACGCTTCACAATTGCTGCACGATGAAACTTCTCTATAAGTATTTTGTGTGGGCAACCAGACCTCAATATCGTAAGTCTTAGCTGCAGCAAACCCCATGTCTTCAGCAGATAACAATACTACTCGGTATGGTAGTTTTAGTTTTTGCAGAATTTTTTCAGCATGACCAACAAGTTGTTCCAGTGCTTCATGGGATTTCTTAGGGTGAACAAGTTGAACAAGTTCTACCTTGTCGAATTGATGCTGGCGGATCAACCCACGCGTATCCTTGCCATAGCTTCCTGCTTCAGAGCGAAAGCATGGCGTAAGTGTAGTAAGTTTGATGGGCAGAGATTCAAGAGAAACAATTTCATTGCGCGCGCAGTTGGTCAGCGGCACTTCTGAGGTAGGAATTAGGTACCAATTTTCTTCTAGAGATCCTTTGTCAGTATTGCCTTCTTCACCTTCGTATTTTTTTCGGTGGATTTTAAATAAGTCTTCTTCAAATTTAGGTAATTGTCCAGTTCCACGTAAACTCTCCGCGTTGACTAGATATGGCACATAGGTTTCGGTGTAACCATGTTCCAAAGTATGTGTGTCTAGCATGAATTGTGCTAACGCACGATGTAATCGAGCAAGCCCACCTACCATCAAACTAAAACGTGCGCCACTGAGTTTCGTTGCAATTTTAAAATCTAATAATCCTAGATTCTCACCAATACTTACGTGATCCATTACTTGGAAATTAAAAGAATCTTTCTTTTTTTTGGTCCCCCAGCACCGTATCTCCTTATTTTTACCTTTAATTGGAACAGTCCTGTGCGGTAGATTTGGAATTACCTCCAGAAACTTTTGTAATTCGTTTTCTATTATGATTAAACTTGCTTTAGCTTTATTTAGCTGGGCATGTATTTCCTCCATTTGATGCAAAAAATCTACAATCTGTTCGTCATCTATTCCGTACCCAGCTCCACGAAGCTGGCCAATTCGTCCTGAAATTTTATTTCTACTTTCCTCTAGTTTCTGTGTATTTGTACGTATAGATCCACGCGCTGATACCAAATTCTGAAAGTGTGGCTTATCTAGTATAAATTTACGCGTAGAAAGGATTTTGGCTACATTTTCAAGATTAGTACGTAATAGATGAATGTCTAGCATACGAATAATTCCTAAATAAAATACACTTTGTTCATGATTTCTGATGATAGCCTATCTTGCCTTATGAATTCTTTCTCGCTTTTTTATCTAGATCATGTAAATGCGCTAATTTTTCAGAAATCTTTCCTTCAAGTCCTCTTGTTGAAGGCTGATATAATTTTATGTCTGGCATATCAGTAGGAAAATAATTTTCTCCTGCAGAGTAGGCTTCTGTATCATCATGAGCATAGCGATACTCAGATCCAATACCTAATTTCTTCATCAGACTGGTTGGCGCATTGCGTAAATGATTAGGTACAGGATATGACTTGTCATCGCTAATAAGAGACCGAGCTTTATTATACGCGAGGTAAGCAGCGTTACTCTTGGGTGCACAAGCTAAATATAATACTGCCTGCGCAAGAGCAAGCTCGCCTTCTGGGCTACCTAAACGCTCGAAAACTTCACAGGCATCCAAGGTTATCCGTAATGCACGCGGATCAGCCAAACCGATATCTTCTGTTGCTGCGCGGATTAACCGCCTCCCTATATAAAGCGGTTCGGCGCCACCATCAAGCATACGACACATCCAGTAAAGTGCGGCATCTGGATCAGAACCTCGCACCGATTTATGTAATGCAGAAATTTGGTCGTAAAATTCATCTCCACCTTTGTCGAAACGGTGTGAGTTGTAAGAAAGTAGATTTCGGACATAACCCACGTTAATATCTATAATCTGATCTGTTTCTGCAGCAATTCTTGTTTGTTCCAGGAAATTGAGCAACCGTCGCGCATCCCCATCAGCATATCTAATCAGTAGATGTTTCGCATCGCTTGACAAGCGAAATCCATGCAATACATGATTGCCCGCTCGATCAAACAGAGTAGCTAGTTCATCCTCTGATAATGTTTTAAGCACATAAACATGAGCACGGGACAACAATGCTTTGTTAACTTCAAATGAAGGATTCTCGGTAGTGGCGCCAATAAATGTTACTAATCCTTTTTCTACATATGGTAGGAATGCATCTTGTTGAGACTTGTTGAAACGGTGCACTTCATCTACGAACAAAATGGTGTGTTGGTTTGATTGCTGCAGTGTTATCTGAGCTAGTTCTATTGCATCACGAATATCTTTAACACCGGAAAGTACTGCTGAAAGTGAAATAAATTTCGCATCAAATGCCAACGCCATAAGACGGGCCAATGTAGTTTTGCCGGTACCCGGGGGGCCCCAAAAGATCATGGAATGAGGTTTCCCAGATTCAAATGCAATACTTAATGGCTTGCCCTTGCCAAGTAAATGAGCCTGACCGATAACATCTTCCAATTTCTGTGGACGTAATTTTTCAGCTAAGGGCACAAAGAGCTCATGTTTCTCGTACAAATCAGTCACTAATCACATCCGAATTCTTAGGCGGTTTAAACTTGAATAATTCTGCTGGAAGTTTAGGATTTTTCTCCAATTCTGAAAAAGTTATCACAGTAGTCTGGTTGAAATTATCATGTAGTACAACAATTTCTAGAATGCCTGTTGGCGTAAATCCTAAGCGTATTGATTCAAAAGAGCCTTCTTTTATCTTAGGTTTAGCTTCTAACCACTCTAATTCTCCCTGTACACCAATTTCACTCAAATCAAAATTTGACTCAATGGTATTATCACCTGCAAGCAGGGCCGCAGGACTACTTCCAATAGCTATATCAAGTTTTCGTACTGTAACTTGATTAAGGTCAGGGTCATAAAACCAAACTTTTGTACCATCTCCGATAATGAGTTGTTCATAGGGTTTCTCATATACCCACCTGAATTTACCAGGTCGTTCAAATTGCATTGTGCCAGTTGCATTTCTAATAGTGCGTGCGTTTTTATCAAGCAAAATTTGAGAAAATGTGGCACGGGCTACTCTAGTTTCGTTTATAAATGAATTTAGACTATCCATTGCGCCAGCCAGGGCAAAACAAGGGAAAAATAAGATGAATAGAAAGAAATAGGCTCGCTCAAAGAAATTCACGATATTTCCTAATATGGGTACCGACCATTAGTTATTCTGGAAAAAATGATTATTCTTGTGAAACTATTCATTGCGCTCTTGGACCAGGATTTCTCTATTACCATTACTTTGCATAGCAGAGACAAGACCGCCTTGCTCCATCTTTTCAATTAACCGTGCTGCACGATTATAACCAATGCGTAAATGTCGCTGTACAAGCGAAATTGAAGCACGACGAGATTTCATTACAACTGCGACCGCTTCTTTGTAGAGCGGGTCCAACTCATCACTCTCTTGAATAATTCCATTTCTATTTTCATATACGACATCACTGTCTTCGAAGGAGTCAAGCACGCCATCTACAAAACGGGGTGTGCCATTTAATTTAAGGTGTTCTACGACCCGGTGTACCTCCTGATCAGAGACAAAAGCACCGTGTACTCGTTGTGGGTAACCACTTCCTGGGGGTAGATAAAGCATATCACCTTGTCCTAGCAATGTTTCGGCACCCATCTGGTCTAGGATGGTACGCGAATCTACCTTACTTGACACTTGAAATGCTACTCGCGTCGGAATATTGGCTTTAATAAGCCCAGTGATGACATCAACTGAAGGTCGCTGAGTAGCAAGTAGCAGGTGTACACCTGCTGCACGTGCTTTCTGAGCAAGCCTAGTAATTAACTCTTCTACTTTTTTACCTACCACCATCATTAAATCTGCCAGCTCATCAATGACTACTACAATCAATGGCATTTCTTCTAGTGGTTCTGGTTCATCAGGGGTTAGGCTTAAGGGATTAGTAAGCGGGGCCCCATTTTTAACTGCATCACGGATTTTCTGGTTATAACCTCCAATATTACGAACACCTAACAGCGCCATTAACTTATACCGGCGTTCCATTTCTGCTACACACCAGCGTAACGCATTTGCTGCTTGCCTCATATCAGTTACCACTGGAGCTAGTAGATGAGGAATCCCTTCATATACAGAGAGTTCCAGCATTTTAGGGTCCACTAGTATCAGTCGTACTTGCTCAGGTGTGGCCTTGTAAATTAAGCTTAAAATCATAGCATTTATTGCTACCGACTTTCCCGATCCGGTTGTTCCTGCTACAAGTACATGCGGCATTCTCACGAGGTCAGCTACAATTGGATGACCACCTATGTCTTTTCCCAGCGCAATAGTTAATGGTGAAGTCATATCAGCATAAGCCTGCGAACTAAAAATCTCTGAAAGCCTGACTATTTGTCGCTTTGGATTGGGGACTTCTAGTCCCATACTTGTTTTACCTGGGATAATTTCAACTACACGTATACTTGCTACCGATAGTGATCGTGCTAGGTCCTTTACTAGATTAAGAATTTGATTTCCTTTTACTCCTACGGCAGGTTCAATTTCATAGCGAGTAATCACTGGGCCAGGGTAAGCAGCTACAACCTTTACTTCTACTCCAAAATCAATGAGTTTGCGCTCAATTAGACGTGATGTGAACTCTAATGTATCAGTTGAAAGTATTTCTACATCTTTTTCCGGTTCATCTAATATATGTAAAGGTGGCAAGGGGGAGTCGGGCAGATCAACAAATAATGGGGCTTGTTTTTCCTTGGTTACGCGAGGAGATTTAAGAATTGTGTTAACTGGTGGTTCGATATGGAGCGGTGGGTGGCCTTCGAAGCGTTTTTTATTAACTTCGATCACTTCTTCACGCTTGATGATAGATGCTGTCCCCATGCGTCTATCTTTCCTATCTTGCAAATATTGTTTAAAGCCCAAATAAGAATTCTCGATTACACTTCCAATTTTTTCCATGAAGCGTACCCATGAAAGTCCAGTAAACAGACTAAATCCGATAGCAATCAATACTATTAACGCAAGAGTTGACCCAGTAAAACCCAGTGCTTGTGTTAGATTTTTGGCAATCAAGTTACCCAACATTCCACCAGGTTCTTGAGGTAAAAGTACGCTGGGTATATATAGTCTTAATGCTTCTAGCCCGCTACTTGAAACTAAGAATGTAATAAAACCAATACTTGAAACAAACAATGGACGCCTGTCAAATATACCTACTGCCTCAATACTGCGATAACCTAACCATACTAAGTAGACACAAAACAATACCCATAACCAAGCAGAAACGCCAAATAGATACAGAAGCAAATCAGCTAACCATGCTCCTATTTTCCCGCCTGGGTTGTGTATCAGAATATTACCACTAGCATGTGACCAACCTGGATCAGAGCGATCATAGCCATAAAATATCAGTATCAGATAAAGTGCCACACCCAATAACGCAATCGAGCTAGATTCACGTAGCAATCTTATGATCCTAGGTGGAAGGGGGGTTGCCTCCGATTTTTTTGCCATCGACTTGTTGATGCGACTCATGAGTGGTATCGAGGGAAAATGGGCACAGATTTTATAGGATTGAATTGATCACAAAGATAAGTTTATTTCTTGAGTTTCAATAAGCTTAAGTAGAGACAAGAGATTGATTTTCTAAACATTTGTGTGAGCGTGAGCGCGACCTATCTCCTGTGCGTATACCTCGAGCTTGTGATGAAGCACGATGCTTCTTCTTTCAATACTAATATACTCACCATCAACCAAATCTCGCATCACGCGAGTAACCATTTCACGTGAGGCACCAACCATTCTTGCAATGTCTTGGTGAGTAAGTTTGTCGTCAATCACTAATGTATCTCCCTGTTTCTCAGAAAATTCTAACAATGCCTGAGCCACTCTGCCATATACGTTGACAAGAGCAAGGCTTTCTATTTTTCTGTCTGCCTCGCGAAGTTTTTGCACTAGACCAAGCATGATTTGCATTGATAAGGCTGGGCTTGAAGCTAAACATTTCCTGAAATCATCTTTTCTTATCGTCATAAGTTCGCATGGCCCACGTGTTACAATGTCAGCAGAACGTGGGTGGTCATCAATTAAAGCCATTTCACCAAAAATATCTCCCTGCTCCAATAATGACAATATAACTTCTTTACCATCAATATCTACAATACTAACCTTGACGTTTCCAGAAAGGATTATATAAAGAGAATCAGCCTTATCACCGGCAGAAAGGATGAAAGTATTTTTTGGATAACTTCGTGTTGTTACCACATTTGCCAATAACTCGATAAGGTCAGACGATAACGAAGAAAAAAGTGGGACTTCACGTAATGATGTGGATATATGTTCTTTAGTTAATTTTTCCATTTAGATAATTTCTCCATTTGATTGACCTGGTCAGCATAATTTATTTCTTCTGTCATATTTCTCTACAAATTTAGAAACCTAAAATTAATGCTCATTCTACCACTCTGATGGAAAATGCAAATACTGTCTATGTATAATGGCTGCACAGTTTTTCATCTAAAACTTCAATCCAGTGTTTGATTGTCAATGTTGTGCCGCTTTGTAGGTGTATAAGACAGCCAATATTTGCGGTTACGATCTGAGTCGGACTGCTAGATTTAAGTTCTACAATTTTATTTCTAAGCAGTTGCTTTGACAATTGTGGCTGCAGGATTGAATAGGTCCCTGCAGCTCCACAGCAAAGATGGGCATCCTGGACAAAAGTTAAATCAAAACCCGCATTTACAAGAATTTTTTCTACTACCCCATTTATCTGTAATCCATGTTGTAGAGTACAGGGAGAGTGGAAAGAAAGTTTTGATTTATTAGTAATGCACATAGAATTATCTAAGAAAGGATGATTTCTAGTTTCAATTTCTAGAATTTCGCTAATGTCTTTAGTTAGTTCCGAAATGTGGGCTGCTTTTTTTGCATAAATTTGGTCATGGCTCAACAAATCCCCATACTCTTTTACTGTTACACCGCAACCACTTGCGGTCATCACGATTGCTTCAACTCCCTGGCCTATCCCATTTTCAATATGTGGCCACCAAGCATCTATATTGCGCCGCATATAATCTAATCCTTCTTGCTGAGCATTTAGATGGTAAGAGATCGCACCGCAGCAATTTGCATTCTTTTCTTTAATAAGTGAAATACCAATCTTATCCAGTACCCGTGCAGCTGCAGCGTTAATATTGGGCGCTATAGCTGATTGTACACAACCTTCAAGTACTAGCATCTTCCGTGAATGTCTTGCTGAGGGCCATGTTCCTGCATTTCTGGCTTTGGATGGTATTGAATCTCTAAATCTATTTGGCAACAATGATCGGGAAATTTGTCCTAATTTGAGTAGCGGTGCAAAAATTCTTTGGTTAGGCAATATTTTGAGTAATGTGTATCTTATGATAGTGGCACCTATATTACGCCCAACTTGTTTTTCTACAATATTACGACATATGTCTACTAATCGACCATAGCGTACACCAGACGGGCAAACGGTTTCACATGATCTGCAGGTGAGACAGCGGTCCAGGTGTAATTGAGTTTTTTGGGTAGGTGTATCTCCTTCAAGCATCTGTTTCATAAGATAGATACGCCCGCGTGGACTATCTAGCTCATCATCCAGTAACTGATAAGTTGGGCAAGTAGCTAAGCAGAAACCGCAGTGGACACAGCTCCGAAGTATAGTGTCTGCTTCATTTCCTTCAGGGGAGTCTTTGATAAAACTAGCAAGATTGGTCTGCATTTCCTTAAAACTCTAGGTACATTCGGTTAGAATTAAGAATTCCAGCAGGATCAAACTTTTCTTTTATACGCTGGTAAATTTTCATCATCTCTGCCCCAGGATGATGAAAAGCTGAAATAGACTGCTTGTTGTAACGGAATAGCGTAGCGTTACCACCTACGGAATTTGTTGCTGAGCGAAAAATATTTTCTTCTGTTTCAATGTTCTCATCACAAGAAATCCAGCGTAGAGCTCCACCCCACTCGATCAATTGCTGTCCCGGTAATAGCAATGGTGGGACGCTTGATTTTACAGACAAACGCCATAGTGATTTATTAGATTGAAAAAATGAATGGGACTGTTCACGAATTGAGTTCCAGAAAGCTAGGCCATCGGATATCTCTTCACCACCCAATCTTGTATGGGCCGCATATACTGCTGATTCTGAGCCAGAAATTCTCAATGTTAGATGATCATCATAAAAACAAGTTGCAGAGATCGGAAGTGGTTTCCCAGCCCACTGATTCATCTTTTCAATGGCAGTGGTTTCTTTCATTTGCATACGTAATGTCAATTCAACGGGCGGTAACGGTAACACCTTGAAAGAAATTTCTAATAGTAATCCCAGGGTCCCCATTGATCCTGTCATCAAACGAGAAATATCATAGCCAGCGACATTCTTCATTACTTGTCCACCAAAATGTAAATCGTTTCCCATGCCATCTAGCATACGTACACCTAATACAAAATCGCGAACTGCACCAACTAAAGCCCTACGTGGACCAGATAACCCGCTTGCAACACAGCCACCAAGTGTGGCGTTAGATCCAAAATGAGGCGGCTCAAAAGGTAGCATTTGATTGTTTTTCCTTAATTCAGATTCAAGATCTGCTAGAAGGGTCCCGGTGCGAGCAGTTATTACTAATTCTGTTGGATCGTAATTTACTATACCGGTATACGTAGTAGCACTTAGAATATCGCTATTATTTCCCTTTATATTGTTACCATAAAAGTCTTTACTACCACCACCTCGAATGCGCAATGGGAGTTTGTGTTTCGCTGCTACACGAATAGTATTGGCGAATTGGTTAATAATGTCATTCATATACTTTGTCTATAAATATGTCTATTCAGCTAGCCTTTCCAATTCTTAAAACCTAGGTAATTCAGGAAATTTTTCTTCATTCTTATGTACATGCATGGCACCATGTTCGGCACAACGACGCAAAGTAGGCACAGCCTTTCCAGGGTTTAATAGTCCATCAGGATCGAACGCATCTTTTACTGCATGAAATATTTCAAGTTCACCTGATTTAAACTGTGAGCACATTTGATTAATTTTTTCTATACCGACGCCATGTTCACCTGTAATAGTTCCACCAACTTGAATGCACATTTCCAATATTCTTGTTCCAAATTCTTCTGCTTTCTTTAGTTCTCCAGGCTGATTGGCATCATATAAAATTAATGGATGTAAGTTACCATCACCTGCGTGAAATACGTTCATACAACGTAGACCATACTTCATTGAGAGCTTCTCGATGCCACTTAATACCCATGCAAGATTCTTTCGCGGGATTGTTCCATCCATACAGTAATAATCAGGAGAAACACGACCAGCAGCAGGAAAGGCAGCTTTACGACCGGCCCAGAATTTAAGCCGCTCGTTTTCGTTATTTGATGTTTTTATATCTATTGCACTGCTTTTCATCATAATTTCATTAATACGTTGAATCTCATCTATTACCTCCTCTGTTGTGCCATCAGATTCACATAATAAAATTGCCTCTGCCTCAAGGTTATAGCCTGCATGTACATATTCCTCTACTGCACGTGTTGCTATTTTATCCATCATTTCCATGCCGGCAGGAATAATACCCGCTCCGATTACGTTAGCCACCGCATTACCTGCTTTTCGTATATCATCAAAGGCTGCCATGACCACCTGAGCTTTTTCTGGTTTAGGAATTAGTTTTACTGTAATTTCAGTAACTATACCTAACATACCTTCACTACCAGTCATTAGTGACAATAAGTCATAACCTGGGGTATCTAGGCTGGCGCTGCCAATTTCAAGAAGTTTGCCCTCAATAGTTATTACTCGCAACTTAAGTATATTGTGTACAGTAAGCCCATATTTTAGGCAGTGCACCCCGCCCGAATTTTCGGCTATATTTCCACCAATGGAGCAAGCTATTTGTGAAGAGGGGTCGGGTGCATAATATAGGCCATATGCGGATACAGATTCACTGATAGCCAGGTTACGTACACCTGGTTGAACTCGCGCTGTACGTGAAATTGGATCTATTTCTAGTATTTTCTTTAATTTAGCAAGCGATAACAAAACTCCTTTCGGATGAGGTAATGCCCCGCCAGATAAACCTGTACCAGCACCTCGTGCAACAACAGGAGTTTTGGATGCATGACAAGTTTGCAGGATTCTTATAATTTCTTCTTCTGTTCGTGGTAGTACTACAATCATTGGTGTTTGTCGATAAGCTGACAAACCATCGCACTCATATGGTTTTAGATCCTCAGTTTCATATAAAATCGAGTTATGTGGTAGGAAAGCCCGAAAACTATTTACAAGTTCGAGAGTCTGCATTGATTTAGGTTTCCTGAATCTCATAATTAGCTAATTTTTCCAAAGCTCGGATTATTATTGAACTATCAAATTTTGCATCACCTTGTGCAATGCAGGTGTTGAGTAGTTCCTGAGTAGATATAGTATTTGGCAAATTTATTCCTAGCGTGGAAGCATTGGAAAGAGCAATATTTAAATCTTTATAATGTAATTCTGCGCGAAAACCTGGAGCGAACTCGCGCTTTATCATTCGTTTTCCATGAATTTCTAAAACTCGCGATGAAGCAAAACCTCCCATTAGAGCTTGACGTATTTTATTAGGGTTTGCACCTGCCTTAGCAGAAAATAACAGCGCTTCTCCTACTGCCTCAATGGTAAGTGCGACGATAATCTGGTTTGCAATCTTGCAGATTTGACCAGTACCATTGTCGCCTACTAATGTAATTTCTTTACCCATTAGTTCAAGTATAGGCTTTACCTTCTTAAATACTTGTTTCTGTGCACCTACCATAATCGTAAGTGTTGCATTTTTTGCTCCAATATCTCCTCCTGATACTGGAGCATCAACATAATAGCAACCAAGTTGGTTGATACCAGCTGCAAATTTCCTGGTTTCAATAGGTGAAATTGAACTCATATCAATTATGATTTTGAATTGGCTCAGTCCCTGAGATACTCCATTTTTTCCAAATAATACTTTTTCTACATCGGGTGTATCTGGCAACATTGTTATAATGATATCCGCATTTTGAGCAACATTTTTGGCAGTGGATAAAGCTTTTCCGCCTTGTTTGATCAAATCTTCAGGCACGCCGCTCCTGGAATAGAGAGATAACGAGTGTCCGCCCTTAATAAGATTCTTGGCCATAGGCTTACCCATAATACCCAGGCCAATAAAGCCAATATTTGCCATAATTTTTTTCTTAGAAAATAGGATACTTTTTACAGCTAATATCCTTATTCTGTTTAGTATATTCTCTAGTGTAAACTTTATTGAAATTTATTGCTCTTCTGAGAATATTGTAATCAATAAATGTAGAAATAAATTAAACATGCGTAACAATTATTCTTATAAGAATATTAGCTGGCTACTTGTGTCAATAGTCATGGTGTTGGCGCCACATTTTCTGAGGCTGCCTCTATGGGTAGTATTTTTATGTATCGCCTTAATTTTATGGCGGTTTTATATAGCATGGCACAACATACAATTGCCACCTCGTTGGTTGTTGCTAATATTAGCTTTTACGGTAGTCGGCGGGATACTCCTTCATTACGGTACAATTTTCGGGCGGGATGCGGGCGTTACTCTATTAGCTCTCCTTACTGTCATGAAGTTAATGGAAATGCGCAATCAGCGTGATGCGATGATAGTGGTATTTCTCAGTTACTTTATCATAATCACCAATTTTCTTTATTCGCAATCCATTCTAACTGCCCTATACATGTTGTTAGCAGTGTTAGTTATTACTGCTACCTTAGTTGGTAATCACATGTCAGGACAACACAAACCCATTGTACGACTCCAGTATGCAAGTATGTTATTGGTGCAGTCGATACCGTTAATGCTTATTCTGTTCGTGTTTTTTCCACGTGTACAAGGCCCTTTGTGGAGATTGCCACAGGATACTTTTTCTGGTGCATCAGGTCTTTCTAATACCATGTCACCAGGCAGCATTAGCCAGCTTATTTTGTCAGATAGAGTAGCGTTTCGGGTTAAGTTTAATGATGAAATTCCAAAACCTGACCAACTCTATTGGCGTGGTCCTGTTTTCTGGTATTTTAATGGCAAGAATTGGTTACCAGGGAAGAAGGCCTCTCGAAAATTCTTCAATTACGAGAAGCCAGAAAAAGAAATACAATATACGGTTACACTTGAACCCCACAACAATCACTGGATATTTGCTTTAGACATGCCGGCGATGCTTCCACCAGAAAGTACCGCCTCTAACGATTACCAGATACTATCTCGCACGCCGATAAGAAGTCGGATGCGATACGATATGTCGTCTTACCTTAGCTATAAAACAGGTTTAGATATAGACAAAAAAGAATTATCACGCGCATTGCAATTACCTTCTTATTCCAGCGATAGTGGCAATGTGCGAGCAAGGGCATTAGTTGCATCATGGCGGAAGGAAGTTGATAGTGATGAGGCGATAATACAAAAAGCGCTTTCTATGTTTCGTAACCAGGAATTTTTTTATACGTTACGGCCACCATTGCTTGGGGACAATCAGGTAGATGAATTTTTGTTTGACACTCTCCAGGGATTCTGTGAGCATTATTCATCAAGCTTTGTATTCTTGATGCGATCTGCTGGGATACCTGCACGAGTAGTTACTGGCTATCAAGGTGGTAAATTCAATGAAGTAGGAAATTATATGATTGTGCGGCAATCTGATGCTCACGCTTGGGCTGAAGTGTGGTTGAAAGGTCGAGGCTGGATACGGATAGATCCAACCGCAGTAGTATCACCAGAAAGAGTAAATTCTGGCATTACTGTTGCAGTACCATTCTCCGCTCAGTTACCTATGATGGCGCACACTGAGTTTGAATGGCTGCGCATCCTACGCATGTCGATGGACGCAATTACAAATAATTGGAATCAATGGATTCTAGGATACAATCTAAAGCGGCAAATTGATTTTTTGTCACGTGTTGGAATGAAAAGGCCTAGTTGGAAAAGTATGACCATCATTCTGATAACAGGCACGGGCATCCTTATCCTTATTCTTACTATCACTATGCTATTACAGTTACGTCATCATTCCTACGATCCAGTTCAAGCAGCTTATCTCAAATTCTGCAACAAAATGGCGAAAAAAGGTATTCCACGTAAACCTTATGAAGGCGCACGTGATTACTCAGAAAGATTAGCTGAGCTTAGACCGTATAGTTTACAAGCAACGAATGCAATCATAGAACTTTACATTGCTCTCAGATATGGGGCGCTTAAGAAAAAAGGAGCTATACAAGAATTACAGCGAAGAGTAGCAGAGTTTAAAGCATGAGCAAATGTTTGATTGATTTATCTAATGGGGTTTAATTATTTCCAACACTAAAATTGTATCCCGTAGGAGTTTACTTAAACAGTCTGGCTAGCTCTATTCCAGGATCATTTGAGCGCATTAGAGCCTCTCCCACTAGAAACGTATTGACGCCATGGTTGCGCATCATTGTTACATCAATAGGTGAAAGTATGCCACTTTCAGTAATAACAATGTATTCAGTAGATTCTGTAGTTGTGTTTGATGGAATTTTATCAAGAAGGCTTAGTGTAGTTTCTAATTTTGTTTCAAAAGTATGTAAGTTACGATTATTGATTCCCACTAACGGAGTATTTAATTGAAGTGCAAGCTCTAGCTCAATGCCATTATGTACTTCCACTAAGACTGCCATACCAAGTGAGTGGGCTAGAGATTCCAGCATAAGCATTTGGGTAACAGCCTTTTCGTTTTTCCTGGCCTTCTCAGTAAATAGAGGGAGATTCAGGAAAACCGCAACGATAAGTAAGATACAATCTGCCCCCATAGCACGTGCTTCAACTACTTGATATTCATCAAGTATAAAATCTTTACGTAGTATTGGCAGGTCGCAAGTGGAACGTACCAACTTTAAGTCTGTTGTGCTGCCCTGGAAAAATTGATTATCTGTAAGTACAGACAAGCAAGTCGCACCATGTAATGCATAACTACTTGCGATATCAATAGGGTTAAAGTTTTCTCGTAACAAGCCTTTACTAGGACTGGCTTTTTTAATCTCTGCAATGACAGCCGGTAGTCCACGGTTAATTTTATTTCGGATAGCACCGGTAAAATCTTTAGGAGGTACGGCAGCTTTAGCTTCTGCGCTCAATACTAAAAAAGGTTTCTTAGATTTTGCGTCAGAAATTTCTTGTATTTTTACAGAAAGAATTCTTTGTAGTATGTCAGTCATCTACAAAATTTTTTAAAATATATAGTAGAAACATGCTATGACGTAAGTACAAAAGGTAATAAGGTTAAGCAAAATATGTACTGTGTTCATGTTATTTTATGCAAATTTATATTTTTATAGTTAAGAATATTATTGGTTGGTAAAGTTTATCAATTCTTGCAACTTTTTTTTGGCTAAGCCTTTTTTTATGGCTATACGAGCCTTTTCTACCCCTTGCTCAAATGATTTACTTATACCGGAAACATAAATTGCTGCGCCTGCGTTAAGTAAAACAATATCAAGGGCTGTTCCAGGCTGATTATCTAAAACAGATAGCAGCATATCTTTGGCTTGCATGCTGTTTTGAACTTTAATAGTTGTGATATCCGAGGCTTTGATGCCAAAGTCTTCAGGACTTATAGTGTATTCAGTTACTTTTCCATGACAGAGTTCTCCCACCATAGTTTCACTTGTTGTAGTGATTTCATCTAATCCATCTCGTCCATGAACGATCATCACGTGATGACTATCCAAGCGCTGCAATACATGTGCTAATGTTCCAACAAGTTCAGGACTAAACACACCTAGTACTTGATTTTTCGCCCTAGCAGGATTAGTTAGTGGGCCCAATATATTAAACAGAGTACGTATTCCCAGTTCATGTCGTACTGGTATTACATGTTTCATGGTACTGTGGAAATTTGGTGCAAACATAAAACCTACGCCAATTTCATCGATAGCTTGTGCGACCTGTTGTGATGTTTGGCTAATGTTGACACCAAGTGCCTCTAACACATCAGCACTTCCTGATTTACTTGAAACCGATCTCCCCCCATGTTTAGCAATACGAGCACCAGCTGCTGCTGCAACAAATGCAGTAGCCGTAGAAATGTTAAATGTGTGTGCAGTATCGCCGCCAGTTCCACAAGTATCAACCAGATTTGTTAGATCGGAAATATTTACCTTTGTAGCGTATTCACGCATCACCTGCGCAGCTGCTGCAATTTCACCGATAGTCTCTCTTTTTACTCTTAAAGCACTGATTATGGCAGCAATGAGTACTGGTGACATTCGTCCTTCTATGATTTGACGCATGAGCGAAATCATTTCATCATGAAGAATCTCGCGGTGTTCGACTACGCGGGTAAGCGCTTCTTGCGGTTTCATGATTTGATCCTTTAGTTTTATATTGTTATCTTTTTAGCGTTACTACTTACTGCGTGAGAAAATTTCCAAGTAATTTGTGTCCGTGTTCGGTCAGGATAGATTCTGGATGGAACTGTACACCCTGAACAGCCAGGGTTTTATGACGTATGCCCATAATCTCACCGTCTTCGGCCCATGCCGTTATTTCCAAACAATCTGGTAGACTTTTTTGATCTATGACGAGTGAATGATAGCGTGTGGCAGAAAATGGGCTTGGAAGGCCACGAAAAACTCCTGCTCCATTGTGGGTAATCAATGTAGTTTTTCCATGCATGATTTGCTTTGCATGAACAACTCTTCCTCCAAAGGCCTGCCCTATACTTTGGTGACCTAGACATACGCCTAATATGGGGATCTGCTTGCAATAACGACTAATTATTGGTACCGATACACCAGCTTCATTAGGTGTACAAGGTCCAGGTGAAATTACAATAAAAGAAGGCTTCAGACTTAGAATCTCATCTGGAGTAATTTCATCGTTACGAAGAACCGTCACCTTTTCTCCCAGTTCCCCAAAGTATTGTACTAGGTTGTAAGTGAAGGAGTCATAGTTATCGATCATCAGTAGCATGTTGGTCTATTTAAGACTTGTTTATTAATATAATGATGGAAGTAAAAGAAAAAAGGAGGATACAACAGATGACCCCTTTTTAAAAAGGAAAAATTTAAAGTAGATGTGTAGGAATGTTTAAACGTGGAAAGTGAAGTCAGATACAGTATGATCTTCAGGTACATATTGCTAAAATAGAGGTAAAAGTTTCTCCCTAGAAATCATGAAGGGTATCCACGCCTCCTGTTTCTTCAGTGAATCCGCGGAGGTATCTTTGATTTCCAGGTCTAGCGTAATCATCGATGCGTTGTCTTACCAAGTCACGTCTTCTTTTCCTGGTTTTCTCCACCTGTTGATCAAAGTACTTTTCTGTTTTACGGTGAGTGGTCTCTACATTGTCCACCTCAAAACGTGGATAAGCTTCTAGGGATTGTGTATAACCCTCAGTTGATGTTGTATAGCCGCCAGATTTCCCATATCCGCCAGATTTTTCATAACCCCCAGAACTTTCATAGCCACCAGATTTTTCATAACCACCAGATTTCTCATATAAAGGATTTGATTGGGCCGCTGCAGAATTCAGAAATAAAGCTAAAACAATTGATATTAATATTCTCATCTTTTACCTCTTTTCCATAATTTACTTTCCAAGGGATATAGTGTTATCTGCTACGCGACCTACAACGAATTAGTTGTAAAATTTTAATCAAGAGTCCGATTTCGTGGCCTTTAGGTGTTTATGAATCGAATTTACAATCCATCTAATATAACCTTTCTTTATAATCATACCCCAGAAAAAATTTTTATAAAGTAGCCTTGCACCCTAGGTTATATTCTATAGTATGTTTTACAATATAAAGCAATTCGATAGGCAAGTGATTAGTATAAAAGGTTAGTTACTTTTGCTTGCTAGATAACCAAATAAAATTCTTTCATCTTCACCAAGTGCTTCTTTCGTAGGAATATTGTTGTAACCTGGCGTGATGTTTCATTGATAATTATAAAATCATAGTAATTTCGTCCTATCTAGGATCAAAATCCAAACATTCTCCTATTATTAGTACTTGTTAGATGTAAGTTATCTGTTTCTTCTTCGTTCGATAGAAATTGCTCATGGCCTTTAAAAATAAAGTCATTATTTAAATGTAAGTCAATTATTTTGCAGCTAGGCGATACCATTTTACTGCTTGATGATAGTCTTGCTTTACACCTTTACCCTGGCCATACATTGAACCAAGGTTGGCTTGAGCATTTATATTTCCTTGCTCGGCAGCTAAGCGGCACCACTTTATAGCTTTTTGATAGTTCTGAGCTACCCCTTCCCCTCTCAAGTACATTTGGCCAAGTAACCCCTGCGCTATTGCATTTCCCTCTGTGGCTATAGGATGAAGCAACTCCAGGACCTGGGAATAATTTCCTTTTTGATATTCCGTTATTGCGTCTTCAACACTATCTGCTCTAGCAACACTGCTACATATAAACAATCCCGAAGCTATAAATAAAAGCCATTTTTTCATTGTCTATACCTCTCATTAGTTATTTAACATTTAGGATATGTCTAACACCGATAGGTATATCTTCAAATTAGTCTCATGCAAAACAAAATTATCCTTAAGAATTCCTCTTAATCAATTATGTTTAGTACATTACTAGAACTTATAAGTTATTTCTGTAATAAAAATCACATAAAGAATCTTTCTTATTAGGAGGTAATTTTTCACACTAAATTTTGCTTTATCTCACATACACTAACTGGTGTACTAGGCCTTTTTTAAACCGAAGTAAGCATTTTGGTTAGGTTATATGAAATGTTACAAGATGCTACTCTTATGGGAATCAAGACCGTTAGTCTTGGTGGTAGAGATGCTGAATATAAAGATGGATGGGGTGCAAAAAACCAGATTACAACTTTTTGACTATATTTATTTACGTACCAGTTTGCTGGGTCATTTAATGTATTCAGTTTTAAAAGCTTCTGGAATTACTCGTATTGATAACTGGCGAATATAAATTGCCAAAGAACTTATCCCTTTATAGAGATCAGGAAACGACGTAACTGACCATATACAATATTACTTGGTTTAAATTTTACGGCTTCAAGCTCAATTTTTTCAGTCGTTAATCCAAATCCAGTCTTAAATTTGATCAAACCTGATTCTGGGTTTAAATCATTTGTTCCCCCTAGATTGAGAATTTCTTTATTTTCTTGGCGAAGAGCGCAGGCTATTTCATGAACGAGAAAATGGGCTGCCCCACAATTCATTCCTTCTGTGCTGGTTCCTTGGGTATGGTTATATCCAGCTTTTTCAGCTATTAGAATTAGGTTGGATGATAGTACCTTGTTGGCTAATATAGCTTGAAAAATCTCTCCAGCACCAGATTTAGTTAATTGTAAGAAATCATTTGTAGATGCTGATGTAGTTACATTTTCTCCACGATTTTTTCGCCTTTGCATGGAGGTGCTAATCAATCGTGAGTGTTCCAAAACTGCTTCCTGATCGCGCGTACGAAGTAGTTCAACACCAATTTTCTGTGCACGCTTGATACTGTAGCTATGCCCTTTTCTCATTTTCATAAAAACATCAGGCTGTTTCAGATGTAATACATATTCCCAACGAGCTTTGCGATTAGTTTCATGATCTAACTGCGGAATTAATCCACCTTGAGAGCAAAAACTATTAACTGATAAATCAGTGATGCCTTTCTGACGACAAAAATTAATTAGTTTTGGCCAAAATGATTTTTTAACTGGAATATGAGGTACGGATGGAATTTCTAACGAACGCCTTAAACGACCAGATTTCATAAAGGCAGGGCAGTAAATATTTTGATTAATATGATCTTTGTAAACAAAAATCCAGGGTGTAAATCCTTGAGCATATCGATAGCTCATATATTCAGCTGTATAAAAAGGATTCGTGGGATTTATTCTAGCAGCCTCACTGATGTAAGATTGTGCTTTGTCGGATACTATTTCAAATGTTTCATTCATCTCATTTTGAGGCCAGCAAATTGGGCCTGCAGCATTAGAGAGTCAAGAAAATATTTGGTGGCCCAATTGGGGTATCCCGCAGTCATGTAGGCGCCCATGATTGGATAAGATCCAGCTATAGCTCCGTCAATTCCTTGGACTCCGGTATTAATACGTTGTATAGCTTTAAGATAGTTGACTAGTTTATCTGCCGCCACTCTGTAGTCTTCGTTTCCCCGTAATTCTGCCAACCGATATGCAATGATCGCTATTTGTGAAGATCCGGTTGCACAGACCCAGCGAACTGCAGGATGCCAGTCGGAATCAAAACGACCTGCAAGATATCCGTTTTCTTCTATATTTGGCAAAATACCTTGTAAGCAGCATTCGCTGGCTTCAACAAAGTCATCACGACCAGCGGCAACACCAACTTCCAAAATTCCCTGAGCTGTATAACCTATGGTATGCGTTAGTGGTTTCAGATGATCATCCAGGCAATTTTCAGCAAACCATCCGTTTTCTTGTTTGAGTTTCAGCGCACCTTCAACTGCTCGAATAGCTGCTTCTGAGAAAAGAGTTTTTCCGGTCAATTTTCCTAGTCTATACATTGCCCATGCACACAACACGTTGTAGGTTTTAATTGACTTGGCACTAACGAATTCTCCATTGGTTCTAAACATTCCATTATCATTCAGATCATTGACTAAGAACTCACCTGCCCGTTCCGCAGCACAATAGATTACATTATCATCGTATTCTTGTAGTACTGATAGAAATCCATCGAGGACCATTCCAGTGTTAAATGCTGCTGGGCTTTGTTTGTCGGGAGTTGTCACTTTTCCACCTTGAACTGCGCCGTTCGACATCTGAATTTCGGCTTCCCATTGGGCCATTTGATATGCTCGTTCTATCAGATCAGATTGTCCGGTTAGTCGCGCAAAAGCGATCAAGCTAGTCATGATGTAACCTGTTGTTTCAGGATAAGAAGCCTCCCATCCTCTTGCAGCAGATACTGGAAAATAGCCATAAGAAACACCCCCATCAGGAGTCATATCTTGAGCAGTAATCAACCAGCGAACAGCGGCTGCAGCTCGCTCCGCAGTTTCACCTAAAATTGGAGTTATAGCTTTTGGCGAACGGAAACGATCTGTCAGAACAACATTACGGAATGTGTGATCATCACCTAAGAGGATTGTTTTCCACTGCTGAAAATCATGGCTTGCATCCCAGTATTTTTGTTTGATCGAACTTGGCAATTCTCCAATCTCCCTTTTTTGTTACACCTATAATTATTGAACTTATCGTTGTTTATACCACTGCTCCAGCATCATCAATACCCAAACCATAGTTCCGTGGTACCCAGCATGTTCTTCCAAATGTTGTTCTAGCAATTTGTCAATAAAATCAGCACGAATAATATTGCGTGACTTCAAATCACTCAAACTATCAGTTGCTAGAGTTTGCAGGGGTTTGTGATGTTGAAGCCACACTCCAAAAGGTAGGCCAAATCCGTGTTTTTGTTTATTAATGATTTCATTGGGAAGGAATCCTCGTAATGCTTCTTTAAAGAAATAACGCAGCCTAGTGCCTCTAAGTTTTAGATTTGGTTCAAGCTGAGCCGAAAAATTGACAATTTCATTATCAAGAAAAGGGAAAGCTACCTCGATTCCCGCAAGCTCACATGATTTAACAACTTTTGGTAAATCATTGTCGGCAAGAGTAAATTTAAGATCAAGGCTAAGCATACGGTTAATTAGACTTTTAGCATGAGTCTGATTATAGGTTTCATTTATAAGTGCTATTGGTTTTCTTGGGTTTATATTAGAAAGAAATTCTGATGTAAAAACTTCCTTGTGGCCATATCGACCCAATAAATTATAAGTTTCAGTACGCGCTGGCATTGGTACTTTTGCTTGTTCAATATAACTGCGAGCTTTGGATATCACAGGTAGATTGGAACCTCCAGGAATGCTAAAAACAAGTGGCTCAATAATTTGTCTTCGCAAAGCTGTAGGAAGATATTCGTACAGAGAAAATAGATACTGTTTCGCATAGCGTACATTGCCACCGAACAATTCATCTCCCCCATCACCACCCAGTAGTCTCATTACGCCATCATCTTTGGCTTTACGTGCGCAATAAAAAGTAGGAATTGCAGAGGAATTACCAAACGGTTGATCAAAGATTGCAGCTACTTGCGGGATTGCTTCCACAATATCGTCTGGGGTAACATAGTATTCATGATGTTCTGTGGAAAAATGCTTTGCTGCAATGCGAGCATATTCCATTTCATCATATCCTGTTGCTTCAAAGCCGATTGAATAAGTACGGGCAGGGCGTTCATTTATTTCACTCAAAATTCCTGCAATCGTTGAACTATCAGTTCCGCCACTAAGAAAGGCACCAACTTCCTGGCCATTTACAGCATTACGTACACTGGAACGTAATGTTCCAAGAAAGTCTTGCTTTAATTCTTCAAATGGTCGGCGCTCAGCTTCTAGGAAATTTATTTCCCAGTACTTGCCAGTTTTCACACGACCGTTCTTGCAATTTAGGAATTCCCCTGGTAGTAGACGTTTTTGGTCCTGATAGATTGAACCAGGACTAGGTATCATGTGAAAATAAACATAGTTATATAAACTTTGAGGATCAATTTCTGGTCGTGCCAGTGGATTGGCTATGATTGCATCTGCTGATGTGCCAAAGATTATCCCTTCTTTTGAAATTTGGTAGGAAACTGGTTGGGTTCCCATACGATCTATTGCTAAAATGGCTTCGCCAGAACCTTCGTCTAAAATACAAAGAACAAATGTACCGGCGAGACACGCAAATGCTTTTTCCCCATTATCTAGCCAACTTTTTGCAAGTGTTTTAGCTATACCGTCAGTATGAGCAAGTTGGGCCAGATGAGAGTCCAGAAATTGGACACGCCCCCATAGAGCAACTATGAGCCCCTTGTTTTGGTACAAGTGAGTGCTATCAGTTTTAGCAGCTATCGCCAGCGCACTGTTTCTCCCAACTAATATCTGAACCTTACTGTTATCAAAATAAGTAAGTGGCCTAGCCATTCGTTCAATAAGTTTCCGATTTTCATTGGTTACCGAACCGCAGTCTATCCAGCCACACAGACCGCTCACAACATTTCCTTGGTTATTTTGTACATTACTATCCTAAATATTAATAAATTTCTTATCGACAAAAAAATAAATAATCCTTACCTAACTATTTTCCATAGAGTATCTGGGAGAATTCTTTTTCCAATAACTTAAAGAAATTATTAAGTAAACCAGTTTATTGGTTTTACAAATTTCATTTGTTATCAAATAGGTGGGTAAGGGCCACTAGGGTGTATTCTGTTGAGTTACCAAATTATTATTTTTATTAAACTAACACCTCCGTAGGTGGAGGATGATTGAGGAATGCTGTTGGACTCGCTGATAAGCCGTAAGCACCAGATTGAAATACGACAATTAAGTCTCCAACATCAGCCTTGGCCATTTCAATTTGGTCTGCTAGTAAATCTAGTGGTGTGCAGAGTGGCCCAACTACTGAAACATTTTCTCTTTCAGGGCCTATAATTTTGTTACCTACAACTACTGGGTAGTTTTTACGGATTACTTGGCCAAAATTTCCAGAAGCGGCTAAGTGGTGATTCAAGCCGCCGTCCGTTATTAAGAATACCTGCCCTCTTGATATCTTGCGTTCAAGTACTCGACATACATAAATACCTGCTTCTGCGACAAGATACCGTCCAAGTTCGATTGCAACTTGTGTATTACTAAGTTGTTGCTTTTTTTCGTCTAGTAGGCGGTGTAAATTTTTACTTACAGAAATAAAATCTAAAGCTTTTTCGCCAGGGAAATAAGGAATACCGAATCCACCACCAATGTTTAGCATGCGAATTGGTCTTGGCGCATGTTCTGCCAAGCTTAGTCCAAGTTCTAAGGTTTTCTCTTGTGCTTCTTGTATAGCAGCAGCGTTCAGGTTTTGTGAACCACAAAATATATGAAATCCTTCAAAATCTAATCCGAGTTTGCTAATCTCAGCAAGCATAGATGGGACACGTTCTGCATCAACACCAAACTGCTTTGGTCCTCCGCTCATTTTCATACCAGAGGACTTAAGTTCAAAATCTGGATTTACACGAATTGCTACTATTGGACAGATACCAAGACTCTGTCCAATAGTAGCAATTCGTTCCATCTCTTGCTCTGATTCCATATTTAAAGTGATTCCCGCTGCAATAGCACAGCTTAGTTCATTATCTCTTTTACCTGGACCAGCAAAACTAATCTGACTTGGAGATATAGGAGTATCTAGGGCAACTCTCAATTCGCCTACTGAGGCTACATCTATTCCATCTACTAGATTTGCAATATGCTGTACGACAGCCGGCATAGGATTTGCCTTCATAGCATAGTGGATATGAACTGCAGCTGGCAGGTGACTACGCAAGAGAGCAACCCTATCCGAGATCAATTGTCTGTCATAAGCATAAAAAGGGGTTCTGCCAACTCGTTGTGCTAAACGGAGAAGTGACATGCCACCAACTTCTAAGCAGTCCTCCCTCAAAGGAAATTGAGTCATGGGAGCATGTTTTGGATGAATATTTTTCATGATTTATCTTTGATAATAGTGTCCTTTATTTCTTGGGAAAGAAGCTTTCTATCAATTTTACCATTGGGGTTTCGTGGTAAGTTGCCATCCCTGAGTAGAATTTTGCTAGGTAGCATGAAGGCAGGGAGGTTTAGTTTGCAAGCTGTCATCACTGCGTTAATATCAAGATTAGTTCCTTTCCGAGGCGTTGCGATCACAACTATGGCTTGCCCTAGCACAGGATGAGGGATTCCAATTGCGGCGGCTTCTCCTACAAGATCAGTTCCATAAATCACTTCTTCTACTTCGGTGGGACTAACACGATATCCTGAAGTTTTTATCATTTCATCTCGGCGGCTAATGAAATATAAGTAGCCTTCTTCATCAGCTCGCACTGTATCACCAGACCATACAGCTATTTCCGGAATGGTAAGTCCAGCTTCTCGCTGAGGAAATGTTTTAAAACGTTCCGAAGTTTTTTCTAAATCGTTCCAATATCCCATGGATACCAAAGCACCTCTATGGACTAATTCTCCTGGTTCACCAGGAGTGCATTGTGAGCCATCTTCTCTTAGTACGAGAACTTCAGCATTGGGAATTGCTTTGCCGATTGAATTTGGTCGGTTATCCACTTCCTGTGGAGGTAAGTAAGTCGATCGGAAAGCCTCAGTGAGACCATACATCAAAAATACATTTGCTTTGGGAAAGATAGTACGCAGCTTGCTCAGCGTTGCTTGAGGCATTGCTCCACCAGAGTTAGTAATGTATCGAATTGATGTAACTTTTGGCCAATTCAACTCTGTTAGTTGAATCCACAAGGGAGGTACAGCTGCTAGACCAGAGATATTTTCCTTTTGCACTATATTGATAACATCAATTGGTAAAAGATGATTCATTAGGACGCATGTAGCCCCAATATAGAAAGATGTAGTAAGTTGATTAAAACCATAATCAAAACTTAGCGGTAATGCTGCCAGAATTCGATCATCAGAATTATTTTCTAAATATTGTGCAACGCTTTCCGCTCCTGCTACTAGATTTCGATGAGAGAGAACCACGCCCTTTGGCTTACCAGTGCTACCTGACGTGTAAAGAATCGCGGCCATGTCGGTATCAATAATATGATGTCCCTTGGCAGTTGAGGGAGAAGAACATATTTGGTTCCAAGGTATGACATTCAGGCCTGAGATACTTGGTAGCAGCTTGTCAGGGTTGACGACTATTACAGTGTGTAAGTCCTGGCATCGTGAGAGAACCTTAGAAAGTAAATTTAATCTGTCAGATGAAGTCACTAAGATTCTTACATTACAGTCACATAAAATATAGGCTACTTGCTCCGGTTTGAGAAGAGGATTGATTGGTACGAATACTCCACCTGCAGCAGCAGCCCCAAATAGAGCAGTGACTGCTTCATGGCGTTTTTCAAGATAAACAGCTAGTCGTTCACTCCGACATAGCCCTAATGAAAAAAGAGCCGAAGCTACACTCTCAACTTCTTTAGTTACTGTTGCGTAGTCTTTTTTCTGCTCCTGATAGACTAATGCTTCAGCTTCAGGAGTATGATCTGCAGATTTATAAATCAGTTGGTGAACAAGATTAGACATATAGGAAAAGATTATTATAAAAATTTATATAATTAACGGCAAAATAATGGGATATCAATAGCAAGATATTCATTTTATTCCATGACGGTTCAATAAGTCATATATAGTGGGACGGCTAACTCCCAGTAATTCTGCTGCTTTTGCAATATTGCCATTTACTCTCGCCATCGTTTTTACCAAAGCATTTCGCTCTGCATTTTCACGAACCTTACGCAGGTTAATGGGTTCTGTTGGGGTAGTAGAAACCTGTAGCCCAAGATCTTCTACGCTAATTTGGGTCCCATCTGCCATGATGACTGCACGCTTTATACAATTCTCCATTTCCCTTATATTGCCGGGCCATTGATAGTTTTCTATAACAGACAAAGATTCTTGGCTGAAATTTAATGGAGATATTTTATTTTGAGCACAAAACTTATTTTTAAAGTGATGTGCTAATAATGTTGCATCGCCAAGTCTGTCACGAAGGGGAGGTATCGTAATCACAATCTCACTTAATCGGTAGTATAGGTCTTTACGAAACTTATTCATCTCAATTAGAGTTTGTAGGTTTTGATGTGTTGCACATACAACACGTACATCTACAGGAATTTCTTCACGCCCCCCAATTCTTTCAATGACTCGTTCTTGTAAGAACCGTAAAAGTTTGGCTTGCAGTGCTATAGGTAAGTCACTTACTTCATCAAGAAAAAATGTACCTCCATTGGCAAGTTCAATTTTTCCCAGAGTTTGTTTTGCGGCTCCTGTATATGCTCCCTTTTCATAGCCAAATAATTCACTTTCTAGGAGTGTTTCTGGGATAGCAGCACAATTGATCGCTATGAAGCGCTTATTTTTTCTTGCGCTCAAAAGATGGAGGGCTTTTGCAAGCACTTCTTTTCCTGTACCACTGTCTCCCAATAGTATTACTGAGGCATCTGAAGAAGCCACCTTTTCAACATTACGGCAAACTTTAATTAGAGCTGGGTCGCGTGTAATAATTCCAGATATTGGCGAGTCTACTTGAGCCGAGAGCAGATTGTAGTATTCCTGCTGTAGAGCATGCAGGTAGAATGCTCTTTCTACAACTAAACATAATACCTCTGGGTTAAAAGGTTTTTGATGAAAATCGTACGCTCCCATAGCGATCGCTTTTACTGCGTGAGAATGATCTTGGTTTCCAGTAAAGACAATTACTTTGGTATCCGGCGCGAGCGTAAGTATCTCTCGCAAAGTGTTTAGTCCTTCTGAAGCGCCAACTGGATCGGGAGGAAGTCCAAGATCCATCGTTACTACAGCTGGTTGGTATCTTCTAACTTGGGCGATTGCACTTTCTCTATCTTCGGCCAGCAGCACTTCATAGGCGTCAAAACTCCAGCGCAATTGTTTCTGTAGACCTAGATCATCTTCAACGATCAGCAGATATCTTTTTTCTTTGCTCATTACATTCTCCTATCCTGAAGCAGCCGTCTGTATGTTATTTGCTGGCTGATAAAGAGGTAATGCCACATGGAAAGTTGTTCCACCTGATATGCTACTGGAAACTTTCAGTTGTCCTCCAATTTCACCAATATATTCCCTGCTTTCAAATACCCCTATACCCATACCTACTGATTTGGTAGATTCAAAAGGCCGGAAAAGCTTTTCACGAATGAACTCCTCGCTCATACCTTGTCCAGTATCTATAATTTCAATTACTGCAAAATTTTCTTGTTTCATAAGACGAATCCGGATGAGGTCATTTCCAGTAGTAGCCTCAATTGCATTCTGGACTAAATTCCCAATTGCTCTTTCTAAACGAAATAGATCAGCAAATACGTTCAGATTAGGATTAATTATTTCAAGTACTGGTCTTGGCACAGAGTTTGATTTATTCTCAACTATTTCTTGTAATAACTGATCAATTGACAACAGAACTGGTGTCTCAATTGAATTTCTATCACTTAATTTTCCTAAAAGGCGCTTCATTTTTTGAATGGATAGAGAGACAGTCTCTACCATATCTTTCTGAAATTCTGGGTTTCTTTTATGCTTGCTTGCATTGGAGAGTAAGAGTGACAATTGTGAAACCAAATTTTTTAAGTCATGTATCATAAAGGCTGACATGCGATTAAAGGACTCAAACTGTCGCGCCACCATGAGTGCATTTGTTGCTTCGTGTTGAGCAAGGTAACTTGATGCCTGGTTACTTGCAACTTTTAGTAGATCGATTACTTCCCAATTCAAGATTATTTTACTTCTGGGTTTTGCAAGAATTACAAAACCAAAGAAAGTTTGGTGTTGAATTAACGGTACCAAAAGCCATATATTTGGAGTTGATGATATCCAGTGAGGTAGTGATGTTCCTGGATACCTTTTAGGGTTTTTAATATATTCCTGTATTTCAATTAGTGGGTCTTTTCTATCCAGGTACTTAAATGTAGAGCTATGAACAATATTAAATGATTCATTTGTAAAAGGCATATTCCAATGAGTGACAGGTTCGTAATTGCCAGACTCTTTTTTAATCCATAAAGCTCCACCAGGGCTTTCAACAAGTTGGGCTAATGCTTGGATTATTCGTTCTTCTAATCTAAGTTCTCCTTCTGATAGAGTACCAGTAAAGCGTAACCATTCTTCTCTATAGTCGTAGTTATAACTAAAAAAATGTTTACTGATAGTTATCTTAAGCCAGGAGCGAATCGTTCCTGAGAACAGCACGCCAAAAAGTAGAATTAACGCACCAAAAAAGAATGCCACTTGTAAAACTGTTCCCCAATCTCCTCCAGAAAAACGAAGGTAATAGCCAGTTGCTACCATAATAAGCAAATAAATAGCGATACCAAATAAAGCCACAAAGTAAAATAGAGTGCGGCGTGACACGACGATTCCTAATGACCATTCAGGATTACGTGCGGCTGAAACTGCAACCAGAGGTACCGTTATGGCATTTACTATTCCCCGTGCGGTCCAGATTTCTGGATTTACATATCCAAAAAGTAGTGCATCGCTGTATAGGTAGAAGTCATATGCAAAGATTCCACCTATACCCAAGCAAACAAATTTTATTCCCCAGCGTTGTTTTGCTGGAGTGTTCCTGTAGAGTTCTTCAACTAAGATCATTCCTACGATTGCCATCGCTACACTGACTAGTATGCTAGTCTTAAAACCAAATGGTTCAGAGGGGGAGACATTTAATTCGTTATGTGAGTATAGGGAAACAACGGAGAAGGCAAGGTAGAGCACAATGCCAACTACTATAGTTGGCCTGATTTCATAAGATGAGAAGGATTCTTTTTTTCTGAATAGTCCTAGCAATATCATCAGAAAAATTGTCCAGCCTATATTTCTAAGAATTTCCAGGAAATCTGTAAGAATCGAAATCTGTTGCTCCTGGGTAGCAGCTTGATAAGTTAGAGTTGAGGCCCAAAGTGCAGAGAACAGGCAGGCTAAAGTTAATGCCTTCCCATGCATATGTCCTCGCCAGTTAGTTAGCAAAAGAACAGACAAGAAGAGATATGCAATAGCTGCTGTTGTATAACTGAACGTTGCAATACTTGTTAGCATAATAAATTCTTATGTCCTGAGATCATCTTCCTCCCTTGCCCAGAACAACAACTTCAATTGTATCTATAATAATGATGATATCGAGGAATAGACTATGGTTTTTCACATAGTACAAATCATACTGTAGTTTTTCGATAGCATCTTTGACGGAGGAACCGTATCTATAACGGACTTGAGCCCATCCAGTAATACCTGGTTTGATACTATGTCTTGCATTGTAATAGGGAATCTCAGTACAGAGATGTTCCACAAAATAGGGTCTTTCAGGACGAGGGCCAACAAAACTCATTTCCCCCTTTAAAACATTAAAAATTTGCGGAAGTTCGTCAATTCTTAGTTTCCTGATGATGTTTCCTACTTTTGTTATACGGGGGTCATTTGTTGCAGCCCATTGTGGTTTTCCACTCTTTTCTGCATCTGCTCTCATACTCCGAAATTTAATCACCATAAACGTTTCTCCTCCTCTTCCTACTCTTTCTTGTCGATAAAAAATGGGTGCACCGCTTTCTATAAGGATACAAAGAGAAGCAACTAGCATGATCGGTAGGGTGACCGCCAAGAGAATCACGCTTGCAACTAGATCAAAGGAACGCTTAATTACCGATCTCAGTGAGCTTTGATCAAATCCCTCGCCAAAAACTAACCAGCTTGGATATAGAGAACTAACCCGGAGCTGACCTTTCTCACGCTCAAAGAAGTCTGCCTCGTCAGTCACCTTAATTCCATGAAGTTTGCATTCTAGTAATTCTTGGATGGGGAAATTAGTATTTCGTCTATTCTGAATTGCGACAATAATTTCGTTCGCATTGAAACGCTTAACTAGAGATCGCAACGATTCCGACTCAAGCTTTGATTGTATTTTTGAAGGAGCAACATGATGTTCTTCACCAGGTAACGGAATAAAACAAACAATCTTCAAACCTTTTCTGTCAGGGTTAATATTCAGTAGATCAATACATTCCTGAGCTTTTGCACCTGTGCCCAAAACTACGGCCCGAGATTCCAATATTTCTAGGTTGAACCACATGAGAAGAAGACAGCGCGTAATAAGAATCGCAGGTAGAGCGAGAAACATTGCTATACCTAACATACCACGACCAAAATGAAGTTCAGGTAGTAGAAAAAAAGTTAAAGTCATGAGGCCAAATCCAAGTACCAGCGAGGGCATGAGACGAATCAAAATAGCTTTGATATCTGGCCTAGTTTCTAACTGGTACATCCCGATTGCAGACATACTGAGTACCATGATGATGGTAAAGGTGCTTGCTTCAGGAAAGAAATGCGAGAAAGTCTCATAAGAAAGTGAAATTTCATTATCATCAGGATATCGAATAAATACCCCTATATAAAAAATCGCAATCAAAACAAGTACTTCCGTACAAATGAGTAGGATTACAGTCCTAGAAATATAGTGATTATAAATACGAAGCATTTTTGGCCCTTGTAATACCCGTAAGCGAAAAAATACGTAACATATCTTGATCCTTTTTCATTTCTATCCTAAGCATAAAATAATTTTCAAGTTTTCTACCACGGGTTAGATACAGATATTCTGCTACCTTTATATGTCTAAGCCCAAGATATATATCATGATTTAAATATACTCTCTGTAAAGAATTCACCTTTTTCATGGAATAGATGTTCTCTTATTATTGCTCCTAGAAAAGCAATAAATTCATTACCATACAAGCCATTATTTATTTCTAGTCTAAATGTTTATGATTTTATGACTACTTAGGTGTATTACAGATGTAATTGGGCTAATTTTATTGATGCTGAAGTACCAAGATAATTCTAAGAAACTGATCGAAAGAATTTCTTTATCCTTTTTTTTAATCCAAGTTTATCTAATATTTTCACAGTATTTGTTGATATAGAGCTAATTCCTCTATGAAGTAAAATAAGTATAAAATTTCGTGGCGTACGACGGAAATAGTAAATATCTGCACAGATTTTACTATTTGTTGAGAAAAATTCTTTATGCGAACCTTCCCCTTCTGTGAAATCAAATAGTTTTAGCTCCTCAACTCCAAAGAGGTTTTTAATCGCAAAGTATTGCAACATGGTTCCTGGAGACCATTGTTGGAACTCTGGATCGTGTCCAACATATTCATAGAAAACGATACCATCATGAATAGGGCAAAATATATATGCGATGGGCTTGTCGAAATAAAAAAGAACATAGCCTCGTGCTAATCCTTGTTCTGCAAGTTTTATCATATTATCTTGGAACCCTTTTCCAGCAGGCAATCCGCAACCCAGCAGCTTCTCCTGGTAGGATTTAGCTGAAACTTTAATCGCTAAGCGGTGAAACTCTGTCATTTCACTAGGATGTACGAATTCTCGCCATATAATTTGTCCTTCTGAGAATTTGGAGAATTTTTTGAGTTTCCTAGTAAGTGTGTTACGTGATTTTGATGAAAATTTTTGAAGATAGTTATCAAATTTTCCTCTTAATTCTATCCAATAGCGGTTATATTGGGACGGAACATAACGAATTGCATGAGGCAGAATACTAAGTTGAGGCATGTTATTTGCAATTGGATGGGAGTATATTGCAATGACTTCTTGTGTCTTAGAAAATAGCTCGAAGGGAGGATATGGCGCCATAGGATCATCAGGTATTTCAGTAAAATGCTTCTTCAAGACAAGTGCGGGGGATGACCAGGAAAAAAGTGTAACTTCTCCCAATTGAAATTTTAGGTTTAACGACTTTTCTGTCCAGATTTCATTCAAATCAATTTCCCCAGTCCTTGTTCAGCAAGCCGCCATGCGGTGTGAAAAAATCGTGATTGAAGAGGGTTGAAAGGATGTTCCTTAGGAATTACTTGTGCATCAATTTCAGAAAAGAGTGCTGTGTGAAATTTATCTTGATTAGTGGAAAGAAAATCACAAAGGAGTTTAAAACGTTCTATGCTAATCTTGTCAGGCAAGGGAAGTTGTGAGGCGCCTCTATTTTTAATTAGTTCGAAGCTATGGAGTACTACTACGAAAGAAAACCAACCGGCTTTCCATGCATCTAGTAGCGCAGTTTTTAACTCATGAAAAGAACATGCACAAAGCTGAGCATGACGGCGGTGTCCAGGGTAATCCTGAAAGTATGAAATGGGAAATTCCCAGATTCCATCTATTTCTGCTGGCTGAAGTAACAATTTGTTCGTACGAATATCACAATTTGATTCAAGGTAACAAGGGTTATAACTTGTGTCATAAAAAATACCGTTTTTCAAAAGAGCATGTAATGTGTCGAGGTTAGCTCCATAGCTTCCTGCTCGAAAGGCATGGATGTTTTGAGCTCCAGCAGCATGGAGATTATGTTTTCCTTTTTTAATTAGAGCAATTTGTTCGTCAAGAGAGAATTGATGAATAAATTCCTTAAATTGAGTAGGTATTTCCGGATCATTTAATTCACTAAGCCATTCAGTATGTAGGTGCAATTGAACTTCATGACCATTGTTTTGGATTAGACTAACAATATCAGTTAAGTTTGAAGCCCCGGCTTTATCGGAGAAGAGTGGCTCAACAAAATAGTTGGCCTTTAGTCCATGTTCTTTAAGTAGATGTGTCTGAAAGGGTAAACCAAAATCTCCCTGTGTTGTTGTGCCATAAATACAAGCTGCAATTTCTTCAGTAAAGCTAGATTTATTTGCTGGTAGTGCTTTTACGGGCCAGCCTTTTGCGTGAGGCCATATTTCAGTGTCTATTGTAAGAAAAACATTCAGCATTGTAGTTTATTTTTTTGTAATTTAAGGCACTATAAAAGGATAATATATTGCTGATATTTTTCTTATAAATAGATGGTTCATTTTTGTGGGTCCATATTTCGAAGAAAGGATTCGAACATCAGCAAAGTCCATAATGGCGCACTATAGTCGCGCTTTCCAGATTGGTGCTGATCAAGCATTTCTTTCAGGAAATTTCGATTGAAGATTCCTGTATCAGCTAAGGTAGGGCCCATTAAAGCTTTGTGTAATTTTTGATGCAATGGACCACGAAACCAGCTAGCTAAGGGAACTGCAAATCCCATTTTGTCTCTATAAAGTATGTCATCTGGCAGATAAGATTCTAGCGCTTTCTTTAAAACAAATTTTCCCTCTTTACCATGTAATTTTAGAGATGGCGGAATACTGGATATCCATTCGACTAGTTTGTGATCGAGCAATGGTACACGTACTTCCAAAGAGTGCGCCATACTTGCTCGATCAACTTTAGTAAGGATGTCGCCAACAAGGTAGGTTTTCATATCCAGATATTGCACTTGTGATAGAGAATCATCTGCAGGGCATTTGCTAGCATGGGAGCGTAAGACCTCTACGGCTTGGTAAGTTTGTAAACTATGTTTAAAGGAACTGCTGAACAGTTGTTCGCGCATTTTATTTCCCATAATAGAGACGCTATGAAAATAGCCTTCTACAGGATCACGAGCAAGTGATTCGAAGGTCGATTTTGCTCGTAAAAACTTGGGAGCCCAGTCAGCTTTGGGATAGAGATTTCCTAAAAGGCCAAATAGAGGTTTTCTGATTCCTGGAGGTAGTAAGGATCTCATCCGTTCTTCGTATATGTGCCAGCGATAGCGGCGATAACCTGCTAGGTTTTCGTCACCACCGTCACCAGACAATGCAACAGTTACACGTTTCTTTGCAAGTTCACATACTCTGTAGGTGGGCATAGCTGAACTATCCGCAAATGGTTCGTCATAAAGAGAGGCTAGCTTATCAATAAGATCAAAATCATCTTTATCCACTTGTTCGACATGGTGTTGTGTGTGATAGCGATCAGCTACTTTTTGTGCGTGCTGTGATTCATTGAAAGTTGGATCACCAAAGGAAATTGAGCATGTATTTACTGGATCCTTCGTGATACCAGCCATCATGGCTACTACTGCACTGGAATCAACTCCACCTGATAGGAAAGCACCTAGCGGTACTTCAGCCATAAGGCGGATCTTAACTGCTTCTTGTAGACGAATAATCAGTTCTTCTTGTGCTTCTTGAATACTGATTAGGCTGTGATCCGAGAAGGGTACATCCCAGTATTGAAGTGGCTGTATATGGTTTTGACCACTTTGTAGTGTCAGGCTATGACCAGGCGAGAGTTTAAACGCTTGTTTAAATATTGTTTTCGGTTCAGGAACATAACCAAAAGAAAAATATTCCTCAATGGCAGAAGGGTCCATTTCACGTGAGAGAGCAGAATGAGCGAGTAAGCCTTTAAGCTCAGAAGCAAAAATGAATGTACCATCTTCAAGAGACGCATAGTAAAGGGGTTTTATTCCAAGGCGGTCACGGGCCAGAAATAAAGTTTCCTTATTACGATCCCACAGACCGAAAGCAAACATGCCTCGAAAATGATCTACACAGTTTTCCTTCCATTCCTCCCAAGCATGTACTATGACCTCAGTATCGGAATGGGTCCGAAATTCATGGCCAAGTTTGGTAAGTTCATTTGCAAGTTCTTGGAAATTATAAATCTCTCCATTAAAAACTACGACAACACTACCATCCTCATTAAAAAGCGGCTGATGTCCATCAGAAATATCAATTATAGAAAGACGTCTATGACCAAGGCCTAACCCAGGTTCAGTGTATAATTCCCCCTCATCTGGGCCACGGTGAAATAAGGTTTGATTCATACGCCCGAGTAGTTTTTTGTCAATTTCTCTTTTTCCATGAACATCAAACAGACCAACGATTCCACACATACCTATTTCCTCATTTAACAAATTTTTGATCGTAAGACCTTGTCGTAGACTTCTAGATAGCTATGAGTCATAGCTTCTATGCTGAACCTAGATTCAATATGTTCTCGTGCAGTTTTACCGTGATTATTAAGCAGATCAGGATCTTTGTAATACATAGATATCGCTTCTGCTATTGTTTCAAGTGCGCCCGGGGCTACAAGTTTTCCCGTACACTTTTCTTTCACTAGCTCAATATTTCCTCCTACCTTGGTAGCTATAACGGGTAGACCACTGGACATAGCCTCTAATATAGTATTAGAGATTCCTTCTCCTAGAGATGGAAGCACAAATATATCCATAGCTCGCATTAATTCAGGGATGTCAGTACGTTCCCCAGGAAGCCAAGCAAGGGTTTCTGCTCCTCCTTCACGTAACATTTTGATACACTCACTTCGCAACTTCCCTTCCCCAATGATTAAAAGTCGTAGGTGTTCACGTAGAGCGGGTTCTTTTTTAAGCAGCATTAGAAATACTTGAATCAAGCTTGGATAGTCCTTTACTGCTGCCATTCTTCCTACACTACCTATAACAAAAGTTTTATCTGTAAAGAACCCTTGTGGCCCAATATTACTTGGCTTTATTTTACGAGGGTGGAAGCGAAGACTATCAACGCCATTATAGATCTGGTTAATACGATTAGGCGGCACACCTATTGTATTGATTAACCAGTGTTCAAGGTCCTTGCTAACAGCGATGAAGTGATCAATGGTGGGTCGTATTAATTTTCGTAATAGGTTGTATTTGTAGTTTTTACCATATAGATCAAATATATCTCGGCCATGTTCTCCATGTATATGTGCGCGAACTCTTGCTGCAGTTGCAATTACTTGTCCTTCAATAGTTGCAAGATTTCTTGTATGTACAATGTCTGGTTTAACGCGTCTCAGTGTTTTGAAGAGATTTACATAAAGACCAAGATCTCTCCCTTCTCGTTTATTTAATGCTACGATTTCTACATCTTTTCTTGATATTCTTTTACTAAAATCAGAGTAGCTTTTTAGACATATAATAGCGTGTCGGTAGCGTTCGGGGGGGATATGATTGATTAAGTTAACTACGCCATTTTCTAGGCCTCCAACACCAAGGTGGTAGATTACATGGGCAATTAGAGGAGGCTGTTTAATGCTTTCTGGGGGCTTCATTTGATCCTGCATGATTATGCAACTTTGTTTTCTGTTGACTTTAGTTGATCCTGCAAATTACCAGAATGGTCTTTTTCTACATTATTTTTTTGTTTGTGTAAAAGTAATGAATCAACTTGTTCCAGGATTTTTTCCCAGCTGTAATTTTCTAACACACGGCTTCTTGCGGCGTGACTCATTACTACATTTGGCCCACCCTTAAGCTGGGCAATAGCTCTATCGGCAAAATCTTGTTCATTTTTTTCTACGAATAGTTCTTGACCGTGGAGTGCACAAATACCCTCAGCAGCTTGGGGAGATACAATCACGATTTTCTCCATCGACATTGCCTCTAATACTTTGTTTTGTATACCACGGGCAATTTGTAGTGGTACTACTACTAAGGATGCATGAGCTATGTAAGGTCTGATGTCTTTAACTAGCCCAGTTACAGTAATACCAGATAAGGCTGATAGCGCTATAACCCTAGCGGTTGGTCGGCTACCCACTATATAAAATTCAACTAAAGGAATTTGAGCACGAATTAAGGGAAATACATTATGGGCAAACCATTCCACGGCATTAACGTTGGCCCAGTAATCCATAGCTCCAGTAAAGACCAATGTCCTAATATTACTTGGATAAGGGTTTGGGTATATATTTTGTGGCGCAAAATAGTCTGCATCAACACCATTGTTAAAGTAAGTAATCTTTTCTGTTGTTTCAGGAGCAAGTTGTTTAAAAAAATTAGCTTCTGTTTCCGACACAAAAGTTGTACTGTCAAAAGTGTTTGCTATCTTTCTTTCATAATCCAGCAGCAGTTTAGATTCACGCCGATAAAGCCAGTTTAGTGGCCAGGGTTTGGTTTTAGAGTATTGCTTCCATTTATCTGAATCAACATCTACAAAATCAATTACACGATGTGTTGAACATGATTTATCTACGTACTGTGCCATAGATGAGGAGAACACCAGAATGTTTTTTAGGGATTGTTTTTTGAGTAAATTATTTACCCAAACTTGCAACTTCTTGTCTTTATAATATGGCAGTGTTAGAGGATGGTTAGTCAACATACCTAAGAGACTTCGCATACGAGCCGCCAGTGGATGAAGCTTAATAAAACAGGCCTCACTACAGAGCTCCTTAACTTTTTCAACATATTCCCAATCTTTCTCGTCATCAATGAATGTACCTAGATAAACGTGATAGTGCTGACTTAGGTGCTTGAGTAAGTGATAGGATCGTATTTTGTCCCCTTTATTAGGTGGATACGGAATTCGGTGGACGAGGTATAGAAGATTTTGCATCAATTTAGCCTAGGTTTTTAACGATATGCGGGCCAATGATATTTGCTAAGGCCAGAGGCATTTTTTGCCAAGCTTTGATAAAAAGCTTATATTTTGGATTGAGTGGGTTATGTTCGGGTATTGCTTTAGCCTGGTGGAGCTGATATTCGTAATGGAGTTGTTGTGGTTCGAATCCCCAATTCTTTTTAAAGTCAAAAGATCCAGTATTGTGCTTGCTACGACCAAAGTCGAAGAATTTGTATCCTCTTTCACAGGCGCGACGCATCAGCTCCCAGTACATGAAATCATTACTTGCTAAATTACGTGCTTCACTTGTACCTCCTCCATAATATGGTAAGACTTCATCTCGAAAATAAAAATTCATAACACCACTTATGGTGCGTCCATCTTTAGTAATTATTAGTAGCTCACAATCATCTAGAAAAGTTTTCTTGAGAAGATGAAAGTATTTTTTAGAAAATACTGGTGTGCCAAGACGATGTACACTTGTAGAGTAAGCGGCAAAAAAGCGTTCGATATTTTGATCTATTTCACTTTGTAGCCCAGCCTTTATTCCCTTGCGTACCATTGCGCGTTGTTTACGAGGGATGGCCTGCATGTTCTGTGCTATTTCTGGAAAAATCTCTTTACGAAAAGTCACATATAGATCCTTTGTGGGCCAGCTTGTGTGTTGTGCTCTCAGATTTCGGTATTCAAGATAGTCAACTCTTAACTTTGTGGCAAGTGTTTGAGCGGCGTTATCAAGTGCTTTCCTAGCTGATTCAGAATTTGTAGCGATACCACCATAAACACAGAATGGTAAGGAGCTCAATGAATGGCCAAAAAGATAGCTTTTGATCTCAACTAGAGGTAGTACACCATGAATTTGTCCGTTCAACTCAGCATAGAGAAAATATGTTTTATGCCCGAATGCTTGATTAATTACTACTTCCCAACCTGCACGGTGGAAAAATGTAGCCTCTGGACACTTCAGTACAAATTCATCCCATTTAGTAACGTCCTTTGGTTGAAGCTGATGGATGGATGGTTCAGTAACTTGAGAAGAATGTATGACACGATCCTGAAGTGCATCTGTGGTGGAACTCATATGTCTTATTCCAGGAAGATCCGATCCATTCGATCCCAGCAAAAGTCTTTGGTCAGAGCTTTGACCCGTCCTTCCATACGATGAAGATTGACATAGTGGCGAAATCTGGTCTTAACATTGAGACCTTGCTGACGCGGTTGTTCATGGTCAATTTCCCAAGGATGAAAATAGAAAATTGCAGAACGGTTTTCAAGATGATTTAACCTTTGTAGAAGCCAATGTGAAAAAGCATATGGCCAAAGTCGAAAATAGCCTCCCCCTCCCGCTGGAATATTTCGATTAAATAAGCATACTGTAGTGACGGGAATTTCCAGCAATCCGCCATTATTTTTTGGATAAAAGGCGAATCGGGGCGCATTTGGCATACCATAATGATCGTGATGGATAGGATAGATACTTGAGCTGTAGCGGTATTCAGCTTCTTCGAGTAAATCCAAAGCCCAGAGATTATTACTACTTATGGAAAAACTTGGAGCACGATAACCAAGTATCTGTTGGCCACTAATGTCTTCAAGAAGAGCTTTACTACGAACAATATCATCAAGGAATTCTTGGGGTTCTTGATCAGAGACTCGTTGGTGGGCCCATCCATGACTAGCAAGTTCATGACCGTTTGATACGATACGTTTTACCATTGACGGATATCGCTCGGCAATCCAGCCCAAAGTAAAAAAAGTTGCTTTTGCTTGTTTTTCGTCAAGTAGGAATAGGATACGATCTATATTTCTTTCTACACGACATGAAATAGTCGCCCAGGATTTTCTCGGAATATGTGAAGCAAAAGCTGAGACCTGAAAGTAGTCTTCTACGTCGATGGTCATTGCATTCCGTATTGGTGTCAGGCCCATCTGATATTCTCTATTTTGTGTAAACATGATTATCGGCTTTGTGGGCAATTCCTTTAATCACGGTTTGGGCATGTGTATACGACACAGACATGGTTCTCAGACTCTGATTATTTGACACGGGAATGCGTATTAAATTTTAGTATTCGGGGTTTTCTTTTCCAGGACTTTTTTTTTACCGTTGATGAAGCAAGTACTTCCTTTAATAAATCTAGTACTGAGGAAATAGAGTTTTCCATATTGACAAGTCGTTGATCCATTTTTCTTAGCTCAGTGTCAGCTATTTTTTCTTTTCCTGTATCTGGCATGGTACCGGGCGCGTCAAGTAGCATATCTGTTTCTACAGTTGTTGTTTCCACTATAGGCATATCGTATTCATGTTGAATATCACGAATTACATTATTAATTTCTGTACCACTAAAACTATGTATTTCCTCAAGGCAGCCCATTAGAAGTGCTCGTTCACAAAGTGTGTTTATCTTTCGAGGAATACCACCCGTGTACTCGTAGATAACATCAAAGGAATCTTGACTGAAAGAGGGGTCATTATTCCAGCCAGCAGTACTCAGTCGATGCTCAATATAAGCTTTTGTTTCAGAGGGATTCATTGGCCCTAAGTGATAGGTTGCGGCAACTCTTTGGCGCAATTGCTGCATATCAGCACCTAATAAAGTTTTTCTAAACTCTGGTTGGCCAAGTAAGAATGTTTGAAGCAAGGGTTTCTTATCTGTTTGATAGTTAGAAAGCATTCTTAATTCTTCAACCGTGTGAGAAGAAAGGTTTTGAGCTTCATCTACAACAAGGAGCGCACGTTTATCATTCTGGTCACACTGATGTAGAAATTTTTCTATTCCGATCAGTAAAGATGCTTTTGAAAGATCTTCAAAAGGGAGTCCAAAAGCAGCAGAGACTATCCTCAAGGTATCGTCTGAATTAAGACTGGTATTAGCTATTTGTGCTGCAACAATTTTTTCAGATTCCATCTTCTTAAAAAGATTGCGTACCAATGTAGTTTTTCCTGCTCCAACTTCACCAGTGATAATGATAAATCCCTCTTCTTGTGCCATACCATATTCAAGGTATGCCATAGCACGCTTATGGCCTGCGCTACCAAAAAAGAAATTTGGATCAGGTTTGAGTTGAAACGGTTTTGCACTGAGGTTGTAAAATGATGTATACATATTACTCGAATTGCATGTTTATAGTGGCCGTAAATCTATTTTCTACGTATTCTGCTAAGGGATCATCTGATCTCCGATCATTACGACGATAGCTAAGGAGGCCAAAAATGTTTCTTGTAAGCTCTCTTGATACGGCTATCGAATAAAGTGTGATTCTGTCCTTTCTGAAGAGTGAAGGAAAATAGAGGTGGTTATAGAGGAAGTTGGCGCTGACACGAGTTCGAGGGCCAACTGTCCAGCTCCATAATGCGTTTATACCCTCTTGTCTTACGTTTGCGAGCTGAAATCCTGTTCCAAGGATTGTGTCTAAGAGTGGTCTTTGGTCAAGCGGTTTGCGGTTAATGTGAAATATTCTAAACAGTAAGGTATTTTTTGTAAAATTAAAGGCAACAGAAGATTCAAAATTCTTCTCTAAAAAGAATCGGTTAGTAAGAAAACCCTGACCAAATGCTAGATTAGGAGGAAGACCCAGCTCTGTTATAAAAGAAGTGACTAGCGCAGCAATTACTGCGGGATCGGTTCCTGGAGGGGCTTGTGCCGTAAAAAGATCAGTCAGAACAGTTGAAGTGACACCAGCTGAGTCAACATTTAATATATTCCAAGCACTATTGATATCTTCTTTATAAGAGGCATTCATTGCCATGAAGCGCATGCGATGACTTATACTACCTCTATATGTATCACCAAAGAATCTTTGTCCTACAGATCCTTCTATATTCGTCCTATTTGTTGGAATCCAGACAAAACCAGCTGACCACCTGGCGCCTATTGGCCTATTTACGCCAAATAAAGTACCGAGACCACCACCAAAAGTATTATTTTCGTAGCCTCCCGTTCCTGTTATACCAAATCTTCGAGTGATATTATATCGGACATTGGCAACCCCCGTTTCTAATCTGACGTCATCTGGTCTTAAGTCAAAATCAATATCTTGTCTGGTATAGTTTAAACCCCATTGAAATGTTCTAAAATCAGGGCCACTGATCAAAGACCCATTGTAGGCATGAGCCTCACTATTAAAAAAAGTATTTGATGCGTCCGAATTGTTCCAAATACGTGCATAGCGGAGTTCTGTTGTTGCTTTGTTAGCAAAATTGTGGCGTATATAGGGGCTGATAGAAAACTGTCTTATATTTTGTAGGTTAATCGTTTGATTGACGTCGTCTCCCTGCGGGCGAAGGATATTTTGGTTTTGCTGTTGTACCCTCCCATTGCCATCAAAATAGAGAAAATCCTTAACTATTTCTGCCGTATTTTTCATAGCTAGATTGTTAAGACTTCTATTCTGATTCTTATCTTTTGTAAAGATAACATTAGCCAGTCTATAGTCAATTTCACTGTCAAAACGTCGTGATGTGTACTTGGAATATATTCCAGGAACTAGCCGAGTAACGAAATCGGAGAATCTATCTGGATTGCCTTTTGGTGCTAATCTTATATTGTCAGAAAAGATCAGATCGGTTTGGAAACTGGGTACGACCACCCATTCGTCTGCATTTGACTTTGAAGATATCAATAGTAGAAAAGCTGCAGCTGTAGTATAGGCAGCCAGAAACGATAAGGCTTTATAGTTGCGGCTCTTTTTAGTAGGGTTTGTAGGCAACATACAAGTCTATATCGGAGTGATCTTGCTTTGTTGTAGACTAAATTTACGATTTCGCAAGATTCTATCTTCCGGAAAATCTCCCTAACTGTTTTGTGACAATGGTATCTCGGCTTCTAATTACCGAGACGAATTACGCCATTTTAGTATGGTTCGTATGCCACATACAAATCTTTATCAGAGAATGACCTTGCTTTGTTGTAGACCAAGTTCACGATTTCACAAGATTCTATCTGCCGGAGAGTTTCTCTAACCGTTTGTTGCGATGTTTCTTCAGCTTCTACTACTAAGACAATTTGCCCCATTTGGCCAGCTAAAACACGAGATTCACTTGTCAGTAGCAGGGGAGGAGAATCAAAAATGATAATACGATCTTCGTAGCGGTGAACTAATTCCTTTAGTAATAAGCCCATACTCTGGCTAGCTAATAGTTCATTAGCATTTGGGTGCTGTCTTCCTGCTGGAAGGATAGAGAGTTTCTCAATATTTGTTTTAATTAAAACTTCAGTTAAATCAAGTTTGTCATCGAGAAGCACATCTAACAGACCTTTATCTGTTTCTAGCCCAAGGATTTTTGGAACCATAGGCCTTGCCACATCTGCATCTACCAGTAGGACCGTATGATCCATTTCCATCGCGATACTCATTGCTAAATTTACAGCACAAAAACTTTTACCTTCACCTGCAAGGGAACTACTAACCATGATCAGATTGCCATTTTTAACCGCCCCAACCTCACTTTTGTTGAATGAATTCATTAGTAATGGGCGTTTAATCACTCTAAATTGCTCTGTTATTGTGGTTTTATTATCGTCCGGTGTAATGATGCCATAGTGGCGCAATTTGGCGAAATCGAGCGCAAGCCGCTTAGGTGTTACCCTTGATGAAGTGGTGGAACTTGATGAGAAATCTCTGGGGGCCCTATCGTGTACAGCCTTTTCGATATGAGAGGCTTTTCCGTTACCCTCAAGTTTATTAGCTGTTTTTTCAACAATACTGGCATCGTCCGATAGGGTTTTATCGAGCTTTGCCGCTGCCTTTTCAATAATACTCATAGTTGTCTCCAGATAGTGCTCTTTTTTGAACCAGACTCGTACTTGGAGCACGTGTCCTTAAGTCCACAGAATGCCAAAAAACTTACGCCATTTTTATCATTAATACTCCATATATTCCCATCAAAGATAACAAAGATAGGCCGAGAGCATAGAGACGTTTCTTATGTTCGGATTTCTCCTTACTAGTCCAAATCATAGGAATTGTGCCTAGTACTGGTTTACCCGTTACTTCTCTTAGTTTACCTTGACTATGAAACGAGGGGCGGAGTTGATTTATTGTGAATGCAATTCCAATTCCTGCCACTAGGGCTGCAATGAATGCTAATGAATAAAACTTTCCACGATCAGGTCCAATAGGTGTTTCTGGAACTGTTGGGGGATCAATAATCTTAAATGACATTAGCTTAGAGGCAGCGCCCAGCTTGCCAGATATTTTTGCAGATTCGCGACGTTTAAGAAGTTCTTGATAGTTGGCTTTATTAACCTGATAGTCACGATTTAATTGAGCAAGAGCTGCTTCTACTTCAGGCACAGAGTTACTCAAAGATTTAAGACGATTATAGCGATCAGTATATTCTTCTACTCGAGCTCTCATTGCAGCTACTTTTGCTTCACTTTCTGCAAGTGAAAGATTAAGTTGCTGCAGCATGGGGCTGTAATTTCTTCCAAAGTCAAAACCGCTTGATTTCATAGCCTTTGCTTGCGCTATCTTGCGATCCTGAAGTTGTTCGATTAAGCGTTTTGTTGCGATGATATCAGGATGCTGATCAGTATAATTTAAACTCATAGTATCTAGATTCTTGCTCAGTTCTGCTATACGAGCATCAATTTCAGCATTGACTATAGTTGACGGGTCTATGGTAGAAGCATCCTGTTCTACTTCGAGAAGCACTGGTTCGTCACCAGTGATTTGTTGCTGGATCGAATCTCGTGCACGCTCTGCTTCCCGTAAATCAAGTTTTGTTTTCTCAAGGTTTTCTGCAGCTTTCGCTACCTGAGCATAATAGTCACCACCTTGTTGGGGCATCAAACCAATATTCTTTTGTTTAAATGCTTTTAGTTCATTTTCCTGCGCTACTAGTTTTTTCTCATAACCTTCGATTTGCTCATCAATAAAGCGAAGTGCCGAAGCAGGGTTTTCGTTACCATCGTCACTTCCTTCCACGAATATAGTTAACAAAGATTCGACGACAGATTTAGCAACATTTCTATCAGAGTTATTGTAGGTAATCGTAAATAGGTTATGAGTGCCAGTTGTCTTGACTTTAATACCCTGCTTAGGATTCTTGCTCTTAAGGCCATCGACACTCAACTTGTTGTCTTTTATTTCCTCGGGTGTTCTTTTTTCATCAACCATACGTGCAACTCTTTCTAAATTCGGGCGGCTGAGTAGAGTTCGACTCATGACAGCAACTTTCTGTTGCATATCAGGAGAAACCGTCATTCCTTGCATCAATGGCTTTAAGACATTACCAGTATCAACGTGAATTCTTGCTGAAGCCTGATAATCATCAGGCATATCGTATATTATGGCCCATGCTGCAATTGCAATTACCCAGGCAGCAATTACTGCAACCCAGCGGTATTTCCATGTTCCTTTTACATGCGCTAATAATTGGGTAGACAGGTCATCCATAAGATTAGTTGCTCCTAGATTTAATTTTCAGTATAGGTTTTGAACAGACTAATACGAATGGATGCAGAATTCTGTGACAGAAATCACAATATTACGTATATTTTGTAGTCTTAGTGGCAGTTACAACCCAGATCAGAAGAAACTTTCAGGTATAACCAAAACATCTCCCGAACGCATAGTTACGTTAGCGGATATATCGCCATCCCTGACTAGATCCTCTAAGCGGACACTATACTGTTTCTCTTCTCCATTCATGGTTCGGATAATTCTTGCCCCATTACCATCAGCAAAATCCGTGAGGCCACCTACAGCAATCATAACGTCCATCAAAGTCATTTTATCGCGATAGGGCAGAGCTTGCGGTTCACCAGCTTCGCCTATAACACGGATTTGTTCACTATATGGCCCAACAAATCTTTTTACAATTACTGTTACAACTGGTTGTTGTATGTACTTTGACAATGCTTCTTCAATATCTCGTGCCAATTGTGTTGAATTTTTACCGCTAGCTTTAAGATCTTCTACCAATGGGGTAGTAATTTTCCCATCAGGACGAACGGGAACCACCATGGAAACTTCTGGATTGCGCCAGACAATAATATCTATCTCGTCGCCTGGACCAATCAGATAGTCGTGTTCATCAGCTGCTATATTGTCAGCTGGTGGATACGACCCCCAAAGGTTAGCCCACTTATGCTTAAAGTTTGAACAACCACTAAGCGTGAGGATAGGAAATATGATAATAAAGCAGGCAAGCCATTTCAAAGTTTTGGTATGCAGAGCGTTCACTTTATTTTCCTTTTTAAAATAATGGAAATGCAATAAGTCTCAAAAGAGCAGGAACGAATATTGTACACGAAAACAACATCCTATATTGTTTTTTATTCATGTTAGAACACTATTGATTTTATTGGTAAAGTATCAAATTCACTAAGTTAAAGTGAGGCCTATCAACAATCAGTTATCAGGATTTTTAAGCATTATTACCCATTTAATATTTCAAGTGATAAGTAATACAACTGCACAGAATAGTATTATTCAGTTTAGGATTCTGTGAGAAAAATCACATTTACGCCAAAGCTATTTAAAATAGGTAAAATTTTTCAACAAGATCAAGTGTAATAATGACATGTATATAATTAGATCTTATGGGCTTTCCATAGCTGGAATATAAACGTAACTATTAGCATAGTTAGTGCACTGTGATTATCAGTTTTAATAGATACCTAATCGGCAAAAATGAACGTATGCTTTAATACCATGCATTACGGTTTTTCATTAAACCGTTTCTATGGTTTTTATCATGTTCTGTGCCATGCGTAATGTGAAACGAAATTGGTCTTGGTCCCAGGGGCCAAAGCGTGGAAGCTGGTATAAATCGCTAGAATTTCTAGCTGCCCCATGAGAAGTAGAAACTGCTGCTTCAAATCCTAAATCCTTAACCATTTGTACATGATCTGAGACGTAGTCTTGTCCAGGTCTCCCGTTGGGATATGCAAAAGCCCTAACTGGGGAGCGTATGATATTTTCTAGTACTTCCTTACCGCTAGCGATCTCTGAACGGGCTGTACTATTTTCTACACGTGCCAAAATAGGATGGTTTACAGTATGTCCTCCAATTTCCATTCCAGCATCATGCAAGATTTTGACTTGCTTAGAAGTCATCATTAAGTCGTTTGGCAGTACTGCAGGGGTATATGTGCACATTTCTTCCACCTTTAATTGTCTAGAATTTAGCGGTAGATATTTGAGTTTGTTTATTAGGGCATTAATTGTTTGTTCCCGCTGAGAAACCGAATTAATCTCAAATCGACCTAAGCCCATTTTGCTCAGATCAAGTATCGGCCCCGGTGCCTGGCGAAGTAATTCTATTATCGTATCGTTCCACATCAGACCACCATCAAGGAAACCGGTAGAAACAAAGAAAGTGGCAGAGATGCCATGTTTCTGTAGGATTGGAAGAGCGACTTCAACATTATCAGCATAACCATCATCAAAGGTAATACAGGCTGTGCGCGGCAATAATTTTTCTTGACGCAATTTTTGTACGGCTTCATGAAGCGGTATTATTGTAAAGCAAGCTGCAAGCCAATTCATTTGCTGATCAAATGACTCTATATCATCTTCGCCAGGGGATAGCGGATCAAGTTGTGGTAATACGCGGTGGTATATCAATATAGATAGACGAGCATTAAGTCCACCTAATGAGAGCAGATTTTTGAGTGCATAATTTGTCAAAGAAAACCGAGATTGTTTCAATGGCATAGAAATTTTCAAATGATCAAAATCATGTGCAGCAACGAACATTGCCTAAAAATACTACAAAATGATCCTTAAATAGACTTCTACCTACAAGGTTAGCTTGAATCCCGAATTATTGGTTGTAAATTGTTTGGTTTTCCAAGATGGGGCGAAGATTCTTTGTTTATTACAGGGACAGCAAGTGAAGCTTTTTCATTAAGCTCTTTTTCCACTATGAGTCGTGTTACCATCATTGCTGTCATTAGATAATAGGGTACATCAAAATAAAGTAGACTGAGAAATGCCCCACCTGTTGCAAAACCAACCATGCTAACCTGAATCATGGAAGCCAGACTAGAAGCCCATTTGTACTCATCGAGTCCTTTCGTATTACGAATGATCCAAACACCCGATCTCCAAGTTAAAAATCCGAGTAAAAGATATAAGCCTAGACCAACATAACCATGCTCACCCAGAGCTTGAAAATATATGCTGTGGGCAGCACGTGGTTCATCTCCTATATCTACGGCGTAACGAGTAAAAAGCTCACGTGTGGTAACTACAAAGCCACCACCAATAAGTGGTCTTTCATTAGCAAGCTGGTAAGCCATTCCCCAGGCATTAAACCGTCCTTGGACTGACCCATCCTGCTCATATGTATTGATGGTATCCATTCTTTGTGACCATTCTGCAGGCATATATGCGATCATTAAAGGAATAGTAAGGATAAATAGTAACGCCAGGCGAACTTTATGTTGGCTTTTGAGCCATAGGAATACTCCCATAGCTGCTATTGCCAATAGAGCACCACGAGAATAGGAACCAAGTGCTGCAATTGCACAAAGAAGCATGGCAACTAGCAAACCAAATTGCGCCAACCTATTTTTAGTGATTACTTGAAGATAATGTAACAAGGGAATAGTGATGACGAGAGCAAGGGCGATCTCATTGTTTCCCGCAATAAATGAATTACCTGGCCCCCAGACCCTATGTTCTCCACCGCCGACAAGTGTGAAGATTCCTCCTTTGACCCCATAATAGCTCAAAGAAAAAACTATTACGCCGATGAGAAGCTGTACGTGCTGTTTCGTCTTAATGAGCATAAGAGTTACAAAGGTCATCAACATAATTTTCATTACCTTGTTCCATTGGTCATATACTAAGTCTGGATATATGGCAAAAAACGTGGTTACATTCATCCAGATAACAAAAGCAATGAAAACAACAACGATTGGAGTAAAAGGCAAGTTCTTAGGATCTTTGTTAATGACCATGCTAATTAAAGTCAGAGCTGCGACAATTGCAGCAAATGGAAATTCCACAGCAAACCCCCACCCTTGTGTATGAGGGTTCATGACGCTGAGCCATACCCAAACCAAGACACCAATATATGGCCTCCTTAAAATGAAGGGCAAGGTGGCCGCAATCATTGCGGTGACAATCAGATCTCTCATGTGCTATCTAGTTTTCATTTTAAAAAACGATCGTATTAATATGAAATGCAAGAATACAATAAAACAAAATTATGGCCTCAATTAGAACGATAATTGGACTCCAATTTACACGAAATATATACAAGCTGTGTGACTTTGAAATCGTCCATAAAGTCATTCAATTTACATACAAAACTTTGTCGTTTAGTGTAATACTGTTGAGATTAGTGTTCTGTGTGAAAAATCACAATGTTAGCCAATAGGGGTAAATTCAATTTTCCATAATTTCAGTGTATCAAGTTTACAATACCAGCCGATAATTTTCGAAGAAATATAATAAATGTAGATAAGGCATAGATTAAACCTGACAATCTTAGGTTATCCTTACATTTTACTCTGTTGGATTTATATATCAGAAATATTTCTGCATTACGATGGCAGATTACTAGTTAGGTCGTTAACAAGGCTTGAAGTTACAAACAGATAAGTGACATATAAAAGTTTGAGCAAAGCAAGTTGTCGGAACTATAAAAATAATATGAAGGAAAATAAAAAATGTGTGGCATAGCAGGTGTGTTTGGACCTTTTTCTGAAAATGAGCTTACAAGTAAGATAGAGAAAATGTGTGCGGCGATCCATCATCGTGGTCCGGATGACCGTGGCTCCTCAATTTTTGCTCAGCAGGGAATTGGTATGACCCGGTTAAGTATTATTGATCTTGAAGGTGGTCACCAACCAATCTGGTTTGAAGATAAAGTTGGCATCGTTTTTAATGGTGAAATATATAACTACATAGAAATAAAACAAGACCTAATTAAACGTGGGGCTTCATTTCACACACATTCGGATACTGAAGTTATTCTTCAACTTTATTTCTATGAAGGAATAGAAGGGCTAGACAAGTTGGAAGGAATGTATGGTATTTGCATACTTGATCGCAGGCATGCAAAAGCATTTTTTATCCGTGATCCTAGTGGCATAAAACCTTTCTACTATGGAAATCTTGACGGGGGTTTTTACTTTGCCAGTGAAATTAAATCTATTCTTGTTGCGTGTGAAAAGAAACCTCAAATAAATTTGCAAGGTATTCATGATTACCTGTCTTTCAGATATGTTCCCGGACCACAAACTATTTGGAAAAATATTTGCAAGCTTCAACCAGGACACATGATTGAATATGATTTAAATAAACATACTTATTTTAATAAACAGTACTGGTCTCCAAATTTTAATAGTGCTCCTCTAGATTCTTCCGTCGATTATGAAAAAAAGTTTGAGGAGTTATTTCTTAAGTCTGTCAATCAACAATTATTAGCATCTGATGTTCCTGTAGGTGCGTTTCTAAGTGGTGGGCTTGACTCAAGTGCAATTTGTGCCGCTGCAGTAGAATTGGGGCACACTAATTTTCATACCTATAGTGTTGCTTTTCAGGACGATAAAAACCATAGTGAACTTGGTTATGCTGACTTGGTAGCGCGCCAATTAAAAACAAATCACCATAATGTATTCGTAACTGTTGAAGATTTCAAAGAATTTATGGAGGAGCAACCTTGGTATACAGATGAACCGTTATCCGATGACACTACAGTTCCATTATATTTTTTATCAAAAACAGCTAAAAAAGATGTTAAAGCAGTTCTTTCTGGAGAAGGTGCTGATGAATTTCTTGCTGGATATCGTTATGACGAATTCGCTCAAGTATCTCATAAGAGACAGAGGCAATTATCAGGAATCCCAAAATTTGCATTTTCTATGATATCTCGCCTTTATCCTAACGGACATATGAAACAAAGATTATTTGAATCTTTGGGGCGGTTCGGTTGGGAGGGTTATATAAGGCCATACTTAGAGGATTATTCACCACAATTCTCTGAAGGCGAAAAACAACGATTATGGATTCATGGAGATTATAAGAGCTCATGTAGGATTAATGAAAATACATTAGAAAACTGTACATCTAAGCATCCCCTAGACTTAGATATGTCATTATATGCCCGTGATTTACTTGTCGAAGATTTGCTTATGAAGGCAGATAAAATGACAATGGCTGCTTCACTTGAAAGTAGGGTTCCTTTTCTATCTCGGGAACTTATGGAATGGTGCTGTATTTTACCCCACGAGTGGAAAGTTGGAACTAATATACAAGGATTCACAACTAAAAGAATACTACGTGAATTTTCTGCAAAACGTTTACCCAAAGAAATTATTTATAGAGAGAAAAAGGGATTCCCTACGCCTATCTATGAATGGTTGACAGATGAATTAAATGAGTGGGCTGAAGATATCTTATTTCATCAGGGCCTACTTGAAGATTGGTTTGACATGCAAGAAGTTAGGAATATATTTGATAAGGCCATGCAAAATGACATAGATCATCAGAACAATCTTTTTTTGTTGATCACTTTGGCATTTTGGAAGAGAAAATGGGTTTCAGCATAACAACAAAAATTTACAAATTGAAGATCTGCTTCAAATTATCTAAGAAAAATTATTTATATAGCAATACAATCTTTACTATATCTATAGATTCGACTTTGTAGAAAAGAGGATGTCTTAGGTATAGGTTAAAAGTTTTTTTCTCACATAATTATTTAATCGTACGGGTTATGATCTCTAATTATCCGTTTCCCTATCAAATTTAAAACATCTCTTATGGGGATTTTCCTTTATGCCAAAGAGGTTAATTAAGCTGACTACAAGCTAAACTAATTTAGTATAAATAGTACTACATACAAAATAGCTTAATATGTCACAACAAAGTTCAAAAAGTTTATCTGGAGAAGTATTCAAAGGTACTAAATGGTACACCGCTATGCGGTGGTCTATAAGAGGTTTAGGTTTCATCAGTTCTGCTATATTAGCAAGGCTGTTGCTCCCAGAAGATTTTGGACTTGTTGCAATAGTAATGGTTATAACTGGTTTTCTTTCGCTGATATTTGACTTTGGTGTTAATTGGGCTCTTGTTCAAAACAATAAGGCGACAGATGATCATTTTCATACCGCATGGACTTTGCGCTTTTTTGAATCCTTAATCATCGCTGTACTTCTAGCTAGTTTTTCTTCCCTAATAGCTAGTTCCTACGGAGACATCAGACTTGAGACTATTTGTCAGATTTTGGCGGTAGGCACCCTAATCAGAGGTTTTGAAAATATAGGTACAGTTAAGTTTTTGAAGGATATGCATTTTTCCAAAGATTTTTTAACCAATGTGCTCCCAAAAGTTGCCTCTACTTTTATTACTATTGGCCTAGCTTTCTACTACAAATCCTATATGGCCTTGGTTATTGGAACAGTTTTACATAACCTAGTGGTCGTTGTTATAAGCTACATCATAGTGAACTTCAGGCCAAAATTTTCTTTAAAAAAAATAACAGAAATATGGGGATTTTCTCAATGGGTGCTTGTAAGAAATACAGCAGATTATATTGTCGAGCAAGGTGATCTTTTGCTTCTTTCACTGTTTACAACACCGAAAAGCATTGGTTTCTATAGATGGGGCACTGAGCTGTCTTATATGGCTATTTCCGAAGTGCAAGAACCTTTTGAACGTGCGGTAGTTCCTGCAATGGCCAAAATCAAAGATGATCATGATCGACTAATTGCAGCCTTTTTAAAAGCCATGAGTATGTTGGTTCTAATTGCTACGCCGATTGCGCTCGGTTTTGGGGGGATAGCACAAGAGTTTATCCCAATTTTCTTAGGAGGTGGGGACAAATGGCTTCCGATTGTGCCTCTTATTGAAGGTCTTGTTATTTACGCAATGTTTACTTCACTGTATCAAACATCTATTGACTTACTAACCGTTTCAGGGAATGTTAAATACACCGCTTATATATTCTGGATCCAAGCACTTGTTTTGCTAGCGGCCTTATATCCCGCTTTTAATTTGCTAGGATTAGAAGGGGTGGCGTATTTACGAGCATTCATTGGTCTAATTATGTTTTTTGTCGTTAGTCAAATAGTAGTTCACAAATGTCAGGTTTCTTTTAGTCAGATTGTCATTGCTGTTTGGAGACCGGTAGTTGCAGGGGTCGTAATGTATATAGTTTTACTTAATATTTCTAGTCTTTGGTTACTAGAGAACTGGCTTGTATTAATTATCAAGATTATTTTAGGTGCCATACTATATATATCACTTACGCTCCTTCTATGGTTGTTTGCAGGAAAACCAGAGTCAGGCGAGAAGACGATTTTAGACTATGTTATAAAAAAGATCACTTCGTAATGAATAATCAGTTATGCATAACCTTGCTTACAACATAACGGAATTTCCCTGATTTTTCAGCAGGTATTTCTGCTACTTCATGGATTGAAATCTTTACCTCTTTTCCTAGTCGGTCTTTAAATCCTACCTCGATATTCTTTACAACTTCTGGTGAAAGTCCATTATCTGAAACTACATAGACGTGTGTAAGATCCAAATTTTCCTGAATAATCTTGAAAGCTCGTACGTGTGGTAAGTCCCGAAGAATATAGATTAGAGCTAGGCCGTGCATGAGGGTGCCGTCTTTTGCAGTCAGAAAATCAGTACTTCGTCCCTGGATTTCCTGAAGTAATTGTAGCTTGCGACCACAGGCGCATACATTAGTGCCCAGAATACCTATATCTCCAGTACGGTAACGGATAAAAGGAAAATCTTCTGTGGCAAGATGAGTTACAACAATTTCTCCAGGTTCACCAGGAGGCAGGCAAATTCCATCTGAGTTGATAATTTCAACTATGATATCTTCAGTAGTGATATGCATCCCTCCCTCAGGACATTCATGGGCTATAAAACCTGAATCTCGACCGCCGTAACCATTTGCAACTGGACAGTTAAATGTTTTATTGATTTGCAAACGTTGGTCGTCATAGAGTCTCTCTGAGGTTACAAATGCAACTCGAATATTTAAATCGCTCATGTTCTGTTTTTTTATATCAGCGTGTCGAGCAATATGTGATAGAGCTGAAGGGTAACCAAATAGCATTTTAGGGCGTATGGTTCTGATTTCTTCAAGGAAGATATCAAGCTTTTGTTCAGACATTTCAAAAGCAGGTAGCAATTTTGTCCTAAACAATCTATCACGAAGAATACGAATATTATCTTGCGCACCTAATTCTATGGGGGATCCCCAAACAACAATTTCAGGATCGCCAATATCTACTCCCCACCAACGTGTTGCACGCCATTTTGCAGCAACATCGTGACTTACACGCTTTCTTCCAATGTAAAAAATTAGTGGCTCCCCACTTGAACCACCCGTATTAAATTTAGATAGATTTTGTGCAATTTCAGATTTCAAAGCTTCAGTATTAGCCCGGATTTTTGACTTATCAAGTAAAGGTAATTGTGCGAGATCGGAAATAGAGTGGATATTCTCAACCTCAAATCCAATTTCTTTAAATAGTTTTCGGTAATATGGCACGTGTGTTTGAGTGTGTTTTAGAAGCTGGCGTAGCTTTGAGAGCTGGAGTTCTTTCAGATGTTTCTCGTCCCACCATTGTGAAGATTCCATTTCCCTGCGTACTTTAACCGTGTCATGTTTCTTAATGCGTTCATGCAAAGGGAAGAATACTTTAGATATCAGCAAAGAGTATAAACTCATTTTTTTATTTACAAATTGACTATCGATGGTGTTTCATCTTAGAATTATTTTTTCTTTTAATACGTTTTCATATACGCTTATCAATTGGTTCCTTACTTTTTTCCAAGTATAGTTTTGTATGATATTTAGCCCGGCTGATCTAATTTGTTGGGCCTTGTCTTGATTATTTAATAACATAAGAATAGCTTCTGCCATAGCTGACGGGTCCTGTACAGGTACTAGCAGGGCTGTTTTACCATGCTCTACCATGTAGGGCACCCCTCCAACGTTAGTACTTACTACAGGTACTCCACTTGCTAACGCCTCCAATACAGAAATAGGCATGTTGTCTACCAAACTGGGATTTACCATGACATCGGAATTTTTATAGAGTTCTGCCATTTCGTTGTTATTCACTCGTCCTGTAAAAATAACGGAGTCTTGGAGACCTAGTTCAGACACAAGATTTTCTAAGGCTTGTAGCTCAGGTCCAGAACCGGTAATAGTAAGCCGTGATGTTGGCAACTGTTTTATAACTATACTAAATGCACGAAGTGCGGTTGCGTTGTCGTAAATGAGCTCAAGATTGCGTGCAACTAAGATGTTTGGAAAATCAACCCTTGATTTAATTTTAGAATTTGTTTCAGCCGAAAAACGGCTTAAATCTATGATATTAGGTACTATGCTAGTTGGAAAACCTCTTTTGCTAAATACTGTCTCGAGGAAACCAGAAGGAACAATTATAGCGTTTGCCTTGCATAAACTAGGTTTGACCCAAGAAAAATCTTTTTCAAAGAAAGCGTCTGCTTCACCTCCACGGTAATTGACAATAACTGGTTTTTTCTTGATTCTAGCTATCCAGATAGCCGGAGCAGCAAAGAGGTGCCATGACCAGCCTGAGTTAGCCATTATATGAAATACTTGTACTTTATTTGCACTTTGCCAAAGATTGATCAGATATGGAAGCAGTCTAAATGCTGCTCTTAATCCTTTTATTCTTCCCACCCAATGTGGGCGATAGGTGCGGTTAACCTGTATTAGTTCTACTAATATACCTTCCTTACGCAGCAATTTTGTTAATTGTTGTGTTTGATTTGCCATTCCACCATAAGGAGGGGGTAGGGGTCCAACTAATCCAACATTCAAGCTAGTGATTTTCATCTTGTAGTTTCTTCGTTGACAAGTGAGTTATACACATCTTTATATCGAGCTACACTAACCTGCCAGTTACGTTCAGTTTCTACATAGTTTCGTGCCGAAGCACGTAGGGTTGACCAGCTTTCGCGACTCGAAAGGAGGTCCAATGCTTTTGTAGCAAGGGCATCTGGATTATCTGACTTAAAAATAACACCGTTTTCTCCATCATGAATGAGTTCTAAATGTCCTCCCACGTCAGAAGCCATAAGTAGTTTACCTTGCGCCATTGCTTCAAGCGGTTTAAGGGGTGTCACTAATTCAGTAAGCCGCATTCGTAGTCTTGGGTAGACTAGAATATCGATAAGATTGTAATAGCGTTGAACTTGATCATGAGGAACGCGACCAGTAAAAACCACTTTATCTTCTATACCTAGTTGACTTACTAGAGCTTTAAGTGTATTTTCTTGTGGACCTCCACCAACCAATAGAATCCGAATATCTGGGTTTTGAGACAACATTTTTGGTAGAGCGTGCAACAGAATATTTAAACCTTCATACGCATAAAAAGAGCCGATAAAACCGAGTAACAATTTTCCCTCGAGGCCAAGATCTACTGCAAGTTGTAAATCTAGTTCTTTGCCTACCATAAAATTTTCAATGTTAACGGCATTTGGGATGACAGTAACTTTCTCAGGTAAAATACCTCGTTCTAGAATATCATTTCGTAGTCCTTCACAGATCGTGGTTACAGCATCGACACGTTTTAGCGCATAACTTTCCAACGCACGAGTAAGACGATAACGAACTCCCCATTCTGAGTTGGTGCCGTGGTCTACTGCCGCATCTTCCCAGAATGCTCTGATTTCATAGACAATAGGTATTTTTAGACTGTATGCAACACGTAGAGCGGCCAATACATTGAGTGCAGGAGAATGGGCATGCAGAATATCTGGCTTAACAATTTTTACCACTTCGCTCAAACGTTTAGTTAAGTTATAAATTACGGAAGCTTGATTCAGAATAGGCAATTTTGTTACAAATTCGGATGTGTTTGGTGTGCGGTAGAAATGTAAGTTATTAACTTCTTCTTCAAAAACATTACAGTATCCTTGCTTTTGGCTAGTTAGATGAAAGGTTTCCCAGCCAAGGGCACGTTGTTCTTTTAAGATGGAAAGAGTGCGGAAGGTATAGCCGCTTTGTAGTGGAATAGAATGATCAAGGATGTGCAGGATTCGCATTAATTTTTTTTAAATTATTTGCACATAAATAATCAAAATTATCACGGAGTATTATTTGCCACAAAGTGATTATTTTACGGTATATAGATTTTGAAAGGGCATGCCACTTAATTAAGTGAGTATGTCTTTATTTATGTTTGTACTAGAAACTTTTTTTCTCAATTAATCTATAGTTTAAATCTATATTTATTTATACGACAAAAACAATCCATACTTTATAGAATAGAAAAGGTATTGTCAGAAAAAAACGTTAATTTCTGCAAAACTAAGATTATTTAAAGAAAGTAGGTAGTAATTATTAAACTTTAAGAGATAAGATACTTAATTTGTTATTCTAATTGGATTTACATTTATTCAATTAATTAATGTATCAAAGCAAATAAGCTAAGTAAAAACTAAATATCATCAAGTATTCTTACTAAAGGTAGCAATTATTACATAAAGGGCTGATTTTGAATAAAGGAGTATTCACATCATTTCACGCTAGCAATTTTGTAGCAAAAACCTAGACTTGCTTGTCCTGAACAGGCTACAATTCGGGATTTTAAGAAGCTTTGCATCATGCGTGTTTTTCGCGGAACCCCAGTTCAAGCAAAGGATTCCACTGCGCTTACAATAGGTAATTTCGATGGTGTGCATCTAGGTCATCAAGCTATGCTTGCTCGCCTGAAGGAAGCAGCTAGTCGACTTAGCCTTGTTTCTTGTGTAATGATTTTTGAACCACATCCACTCGAACTCTTTACACCAGATCAGGCGCCTACAAGGCTAACGAGTCTTAGGGAAAAACTAGAATTATTAGCAGAACTAGGCGTAGAGAGAGTACAGATTTGTCACTTCGACTTCAATTTTGCATCGATTAGCGCAGAAGACTTTATTGTACGTATCCTGAAACAGGGACTAAATGTACGCTGGATTCTAGTTGGAGACGATTTTCGTTTTGGAGCTCATCGTAAAGGTAATTGCGAGCTGTTGAAAATATTTTCAGCTCAGCATGGTTTTGAAGTTTCTGAAATGCCAAGTTTTACTTTAGGTGATCTACGAGTTTCAAGTACAGCGATACGGAAAGCACTAGTAAAAGGTGATCTAGAACGCGTTAGGCTTCTTCTTGGACGGTATTACAGTATTAGTGGGCGGGTGGTTGAAGGTAACAAGTTGGGTAAAGAAATAGGTTATCCTACTGCCAATGTTCAATTGAGACACAATCGACCACCTTTATCTGGAATTTTTGTGGTCAAGGTATTTAGTGCTGACAAATTAATTCCACGAGAAGCGCTATATGGTGTAGCCAGTTTAGGTATGCGACCTACAGTTTGTGAGTCAGGTAAGCCAGTTCTTGAGGTTCATTTGTTTGATTTTGAAAGAGAGATCTATGGTTGTCATCTGCGGGTAGATTTTTTACACAAACTAAGAGATGAAGAGAAGTATCCGGATTTAGATGCACTTACTAGGCAAATTAGGTGTGATGTGGAAAATGCAAAAAATTATTTTTTAAAATCACATCCTCATTACTAATTTAAAAAAGCATTTCATGACTGATTATAAAAAAACTTTAAACCTTCCCGATACGCAATTTCCTATGCGTGGTGATCTTGCAAAGCGTGAGCCTGAAATTCTTAAAATCTGGAAAGAACAGAATCTATATCAGAAGATACGTAAAATCTGTGAAGGCCGCCCTAAGTTTGTTCTGCATGATGGCCCACCGTATGCAAATGGTGATATTCACATTGGTCATGCAATAAATAAAATTCTTAAAGATATTATTATAAAAGGTAAAACCCTAGCAGGATTTGACGCACCCTATATACCTGGTTGGGATTGTCATGGATTACCTATAGAACATCAGATAGAAAAGAAATACGGAAAGAATATACCACCAGAAAAAATACGTAAATTATGTCGAGATTTTGCGCAAGAACAAGTAGAACGTCAAAAAGCTGATTTTATTCGGCTTGGAGTGTTAGGAGATTGGGATAATTCTTATCTCACCATGGATTATCAAATCGAAGCTGATATTATTCGTGCACTCGGAAAGATTTACAAAGGAGGATATCTTTATCAAGGACAGAAACCAGTAAATTGGTGCATTGATTGTAGTTCTGCATTAGCAGAGGCAGAGGTAGAGTATGAAGATAAAGCATCATCAGCGATTGATGTTGCTTTTCCAGTCAAAAACAATATTGCTCTTGCTAAAATACTGGGTGTATCGGCTGTAAGTGAGCCTGCATATGCAGTGATCTGGACTACCACACCTTGGACTTTACCTGCCAATCAGGCAGTGAGTGTACATCCAGAACATAATTATTATTTGATACGCACATTCAAGGGTCTCCTGATTTTATCGGGAGAGCTCATCACAGGAGAAAAATCTATAACAATATCTTCAACTGAAGAAAAGCGAAACCAACCCGTTGTTAAAAGCTCATCTATCGTTGAATATTGCCTGGCTAATTATGGCCTTGAAAACTTAGGATTACTTGGTACTTGTAAAGGCTTAGCGCTTAACTTTCTCGAGCTGAAACATCCATTTGATGACCGTACCATACCAATTGTTTGTAGTGAGCACGTAACAACTGATGCTGGTACAGGACTAGTACATATTGCTCCAGCACATGGTGTTGACGACTATGTTATTGGCCAGAAATATGGTTTACCAGTTAATAACCCAGTTGATGATAATGGAAAATTTTACAAGAAAATACCATTTGTAGGAGGTTTATCAGTTTGGGAGGCTAATGAAGTAATAATTAAGAAATTAGAAAAAAATTCTTTGTTACTGAAATTGAGTAAATTACAGCATAGTTATCCCCACTGCTGGAGACATAAAACACCAATTATCTTTCGTGCTACTAGACAGTGGTTCATAGGGATGGACGAACTAATCCAAAAGAATGGAACAAGAAAAACATATTTGGATTCAAAGAAATTTGATGGCAAAGATACTCTTAGAAATCGAGCCATTTCTGCTGTTGCAAACACTGAATTTTTTCCAGCTTGGGGTCGTGCACGGTTAGAGTCGATGATAAAGAATCGTCTTGATTGGTGTGTATCGCGCCAGCGTAACTGGGGTGTGCCAATGGCATTTTTTGTACATAGGGACACTCATGAAGTACACCCAAATTCTGAGGAATTACTTGAGAAGATTGCTCAAAGAGTTGAACAAGAAGGAATCGATGCATGGTTCAATTTAGATATATCAGAATTTCTAGGGGATGAGGCAAAGCATTATAAAAAATTGACAGATACCCTAGATGTCTGGTTTGATTCTGGTACAACACATGATACCGTCTTGAAATCATCTAAGCAGCTTAAATACCCTGCTAACCTTTATCTAGAAGGTTCTGACCAGCATCGTGGTTGGTTTCAGTCATCCCTTCTGACAAGTTGCGCAATTAATGGCCGTGCTCCCTATGACTCGTTACTCACTCATGGTTTTGTAGTGGATGGTAAGGGCCACAAAATGAGCAAATCTAAAGGTAACGTTATTGCTCCTCAAAAAATAATGGATACTTCAGGAGCTGATATTTTACGCTTATGGGCGGCATCCACAGATTATTCTGGTGAACTTTCTATTTCCGACGAGATTTTGAAACGTGTAGTGGAAAGTTATCGTCGTATTCGTAACACGCTACGTTTTCTGCTGGCTAATCAAGCAGATTTTAATACTGATACTGATTTTGTGAAAGAAGAGCAGTGGCTAGATATTGATCGCTACATGTTAGCATTTACAAGAAATCTTCAGGATGAGCTGACACAGAACTATAAACGCAATGAATTTCATTTAATAGTGAATAAATTACACTATTTTTGTTCTGAAGATTTAGGGGGATTCTATCTTGATGTTCTGAAAGATCGACTTTACACTGCTACAGCTAAGGGTGTACCACGGCGCTCAGCGCAAAGTGCATTGTTCCACATTTCACATAGCCTAATTCGATTACTTTCACCAATATTAAGTTTCACTGCGGAAGAAGCATGGGGGTATCTGACGTGTAACTCTGATGATAGTGTATTGTTGCATACCTGGTACAAATTTCCATCGCAGCCAGATACAAAATTATTAATACAGCGATGGACTAGATTACGCGAGATACGTTCAGAAGTTCAAAAACAACTAGAAGAATCACGTACACAGGGAAAAATTGGTTCATCACTTTCTTCCGTAGTGGAAATTCATGCTGGCGGGAATGATTTTAATCTTCTTAAGACGCTAGGAGATGATCTGAGGTTAGTAATCGTTTCTTCAGAGGTAAAAGTGATACGGATCGAGGATTACCAGAAAATGGTTATATATGTGACTCCTAATACAAATCCTAAATGTGAACGTTGTTGGCATTATCGTAAAGATGTTGGCCACAAGGATGACCATCCCACTATATGCGCTAGATGTGTATCTAATCTTTTTGGACCAGGTGAGGAGCGTAGATATGCATGATTTTAGTTTTGTAGCATTCTTAGTACATTATTTGTTTCTTGCTTCATCACTTACTCATTTTTGAAGTAATTTTTTGAGTTCCACTTTTAGTTATAAGAAAGTTATATTGTAAATCTGATGTAATAAAGAAATAAATCATACGATGAAACTTAATTTTAGCTTAATGTTGGCATTACTAGTTCTAGGGGCAGATTTTGCTACTAAACGATGGATAGAATCAGAATTGGTTTATGGCCAACAGATTTTACTGACAAATTTTTTTAATTTGGTATTAACGTTTAATGCGGGGGCAGCATTCAGTTTTTTGAGTGACGAATCTGGGTGGCAGCGTTGGTTGTTTAGTGGAATTGCTGTATGTGCTTCAGTATTGATAATTTATCTTTTGAGTAAGCATACCTCAGAGAAGTTATTTTGTATCGCATTGAGCTTGATACTTGGTGGAGCACTAGGAAATTTATGGGATCGCGTAACTCTTGGCTATGTAGTAGATTTTCTTGATTTTCATTATAAAGGCTATCATTGGCCAGCATTTAATATTGCTGATTCATCAATATTTATCGGAGCCTTGCTTCTGATATTTGAAAGTTTTAGACATAAAGAAAGGTGACAAGTAATAGTTTATCGATTTTTTCCTGGTTGCCAAAGTACATCTTTGAAACCTTGTTGATGATTTAATATTCGACATAGTACGAATAAAAAGTCCGATAAACGGTTTAAGTATTTAATGGCAAATGGCGCTACTGTATCTGTTCTCGATAGCCTTACAACACACCTTTCTGCACGACGACACACTGTGCGAGAAACGTGACAGAAAGTTGCCGCACGGGATCCACTCGGAAGTATGAACTCTTTCAACGTAGGTATGGTTAAGTTGTACTGATCAATATTATCTTCCAATTTTGTAATTTGCGCTTTACTCATACTGATACGCCCAGGAATGCTAAGATCACCTCCCAAGTCAAACAGGTCGTGCTGAATATTTTCTAGTTTTTCACGTATTCCTATCTCAAGATTCTCAGTAAGTAATATTCCAATAAAACTATTGAGTTCATCTATGGTGCCAATGGCTTCAATGCGCATACTTTCCTTTGATAAACGTGCGCCATTTCCTAGACTAGTAGTGCCATCGTCTCCAGTTCGTGTATAGATTTTTGATAATCGGTTGGCCATTATGTATGGTACATGTAAGTAATTTGTCAATAATAGATTGTTGGGTTGTAAATTTACTTTTTTAATTATTCTCTTTGGACTTGCTAGAAGTAGGGGGCATAAAAAGTGCAGGCAGTGGCTTTTTGCGCTGCTTAGGTTGAGGATATTCCGGACGTTCTTTTGTTTTGTATAGAGATGTTACTGTGTTGGTAATGGGAGTCGGCTTACTTTTAGTGGGGCAAGCTATAGGTTCATAAGGTTGACTAAATAGCGGATCCTGAGTTGCTTTTAATTCTTTCTCTTGCTTATGTTTAAATTTTTTAGTGCTAGGTTTTGATCCTGTTTTATCTTGACGATTTAACCAAGTATCAGAACTGTTCTTTTGCTTTTCTTTGCTACGATCATGAGGTTTGCGCTCTTGTTGTGTGTATATAGATTTAGTCTGATTATTTGCTACTATTTTTGATTCAAATTCAGGTATGATTTTTTTTGGGAGTTTAATTTTTAAAAGTTTCTCAATACTATTTAGTAACTCTGCTTCGTCATCACTTACCAATGAAATTGCACATCCCTTTGTACCAGCGCGACCAGTTCTTCCTATACGATGGATATAATCTTCAGGAGTATTTGGTAATTCGAAATTAACCACATGTGGCAAGTCTTCAATATCAAGTCCTCGCGCAGCAACGTCAGTTGCTACTAGAATCTGTACTTCTCCACGTTTAAATTCAGCTAGAGCTTGAGTGCGTTGTAGCTGGCTTTTGTCTCCATGAATTGTAGTAGCATGGATGCCATCTCGTTTTAATTGTCTAGCTAGATGACTAGCACCATGTTTGGTTTTAACGAAGACTAGAGCCTGTCTCAGATCTTGCGACTTGATAAGGTGAACAAGTAATTCACGCTTATGATCCCGATGTACCTGATATACAACATGCGTTACTAAGTTAGTCATAGAGTTTCGCTTAGTTACTTCAATCAATATAGGTTGTTTTAGTATCTTGTCTGCAAGATTCTTAATTTCTTCAGAAAAAGTAGCAGAGAACAATAAGCTTTGTTTTTTTTGTGGTAACAATGCAAGGATACGTTTGATATCGGGCAGGAATCCCATATCTAACATCCTGTCAGCTTCATCCAATATTAAGATTTCTACTTTTGAGAGACGTATTGTTTTCTGCTGAACATGATCCAGCATTCGTCCGGGAGTGGCTACAAGAATTTCTACTCCTGCACGTAGATCTTTTATCTGAGGATCTATATTGACGCCGCCATAGACTACAGTGCATTTGAGTGATAGGTATTTCCCGTAAGTTTTAACACTTTCATATACCTGAGCAGCTAATTCGCGTGTAGGTACTAGAATTAGTGCGCGGATCGGATGTCTGGCAGGGGATGCGCTAGAGTTTGCATGAGGTTGTAACCGATGTAACATTGGTAGAGTGAATCCGGCTGTCTTCCCGGTTCCGGTTTGTGAGCCACCCATGATGTCTTTGCTTTCAAGTATTGGCGGGATCGCTTGAGCTTGAATAGGGGTGGGCTCTGTATAGCCTTGATCATTAATTGCTCGAAGAATTTCTGAAGATAGTCCAAGCTGTTCAAATATCATTCATGTTTCTCCTCAACAAGCTAGAAAAGCTTGCTGGGGTTGATCTAAAAAGACGGTGTTTTTATATAATTTGTTATATTGATACACTTATTTGCTTCCTGTAGTTTCCTGAGGGATTACTTTTCGTAATCTTTTTGTAAGCCACTCACCACTTTTATTGAACCAGTTTAATAATGGCTTGGCTCCACTCAGTGCTACTGCATCAACCAAGCAATACCACGTAGCGACAGCACTAGGAGGGTTTCCTTGTGATAACCCAAAGATAGGTTCTAAAGGTACCCACTTCCAAGTTCCAGCTGCTGTACCAATTAATTCTAGCCATGTAGTTATGAAGAATGCAGCAAGATAGACTAATGGTGAGCGGCCTTTAAATAAATAAACTAAGAAAATACAAAATAGCAATGCCCCAACTGCATCGCCTTGTTCAGGATAACCGCTGATTCCCCAAATTGACCATGTTCCACATACGACTACTACAAAGGCTGCAATCCTTCTAGCATATTTTAGAAAAAAGCCAGAACGAGCGAGAGCAATAGCAGTTAAATAAACCATGCCATGGCCAGGTGGAACATAAGCAGGCACGTTTTCTAATCGATAAATATATCCACCCATGTAAATAGAGGCAAAGTGCTCCCCAAGTGTTGCAAAAGCAACCGCTATTACTACTTGCATCCGCACATCTTTTTTTTCACCAAACAATAGGCCGATTAAAAAAACCCAAGCAATAATTCCCATAAGATTTTGTTTTTCTAGGCTACCATTTGCATCAATATTTAGACTGATTGCAACACACAGAAAAGTAAATGCAGCTATAAAATAATCCCGTATCTTATGGGTATAGGTAATATTAATTTCTGGGAAATAGCGCAGCATCTCTATTTTGTGGAGTCTATAAGTAGAAACTTTTGATGGAAATAAAGGGAAGTTCCGATTTTTCGGTACATGAGGAATTAAGCTGTTCGGTTTACAAATAGATACAACCAAGTAAATTTAAATAGGCATCTTTTTGCCAATTTCTTTCTTGAAAAAATATTCTATATTCTCCTTTTTTGACTTTAACTATATGATTTGAATTACAGATTAATTTTGTATAAGAAAGGAATGGCAGAACATAAGTGAGAACTAGCTATTAGGCTCCTTAATAGCTCTTAAGCTGTTTCTTCGTCCTCTTCGTCTTCTTCGTCCTCTTCGTCTTCTTCGTCCTCTTCGTCTTCTTCGTCCTCTTCGTCTTCTTCGTCCTCTTCGTCTTCTTCGTCCTCATCTATTCTCACGACCATTTTGCCTTGTGCCTTACTAGCA
>CAJIBK010000013.1_pt1 | contig 106904 bp, 100 predicted proteins | sample 9199341 | NCBI WGS metagenome assembly CAJIBK01 (sample SAMEA7708305, study PRJEB35096) | sediment metagenome | biome: marine neritic benthic zone biome [ENVO:01000025]; feature: sediment [ENVO:00002007]; material: shallow marine sediment [ENVO:03000034] sea grass bed [ENVO_01000059] ...
ATACTGTACAACTAGATTTTGCTGAAGGCAGCACCATTTCCTATGAAGGGATAACGTACGATTTTAAGCAAATGCATTTTCATACACCCTCCGAACATCTGATTGACGGGATAACTTACCCGATGGAAATGCATATAGTCGCCATGAAACCTCCCAAAGATAAGAATGGCACTCCTCGCTATCTAGTGATTGGTATTCTATTCAAAGAAGGTCAGGCTAATAAATTTATTGATGAATTTATTAGCCTGATACCAAAAAAAGAGCATTCCCTAACTCCTTTAAAAGAAGGCATGGTTAAATTAGATGACTTATTTTCCAGTGATGAATTACATGATGTTGGAAACTTCTATCATTACCAGGGATCATTAACAACACCACCATATACTGAAACAGTTCAGTGGTTTGTATTTAAACCTATTGTAGAAGCATCTCCGGAGCAGATTATAACAATCGGCACTATTGAGGGTAATAATGCCCGACATATTCAAGGTGTATTTTCCCGAGGCATTGATTAATATCAAAACATCACAAAAAAACTTACACTACACTTATACGTGAATTAATTAGTTTGTGGTAGAAATCGAGGCGGCGTATATCAATTTTTCTATCTTGAACCGCTTGTACTAATGCACAACCTGGCTCGCTAATGTGAAGACAATCACTAAATTTGCATTGCCCGATATAAGAATGAAATTCGACGAATCCCCATGCCAAGTTTGTATTGCTAATATGATGTATACCAAATTCCTGCATTCCAGGAGAATCAATAACATGACTATTATTATTTAGATGGTAAAGTCGTGCGTGAGTTGTAGTGTGGCGTCCAGCATTTAGTGCAGTAGAAATTTTAGCAGTAACACGATCAGCAGTGGGAATTAGAGCATTGATGATGGTAGATTTCCCCATCCCGGATTGACCAACCAGAACACTTAGATGACCTTGTAGATACGGCAAAAGTAACGCGATATCCTTCTTAGCGCTAAGTTGTAATAGTGTATAGCCCAGTTCTTGGTAAAGTGATAGGGAAGCTATTGCAGTACGTGTAGGCTCGATTAGATCGGTCTTGTTAAGCACTATTAAAGCTTTAATACTCTGGTTCTCAGCAGCAACGAGGCAACGGTTTACTAATTCCTCGTTGAAGCTAGGAACTGCTGCTAATACTATAATAATTTGGGTAATATTAGCAGCGATAAGTTTTTCACGAAAAGCATTGCTACGATACAGCAGAGTAATTCGAGGCAAAATATTCTCAATGACACCCTGCCCTATCGTGGTGCACTGAACCTCAACTTGATCGCCACATACTGCTCCACCTTTCTTACCACGCATCACACAGGAAAGAATCTCTCCACTCTCAGATTCAACCAAATAATGTCTGCCAAACGCAGCAACAATTTGTCCCGATATTAATGGAGATAATTCAGATGCAGAACTGGGCGCTAAACTCAAATCTTAAATTGGGCATCAACCTTTGCCGCACAAATAAAATCATTCTCAGATAAACCGCCTATGGAATGAGTCGTGTATTCTACCCGACATTTATTGTAACTAACAATCATGTCAGGATGATGATCTTCCCGGTGAGAAACCCATGCTACCGCGTTAACAAATGCCATAGTTTGATAGTAATTTGTGAAAGTATAAACTTTCCCTATCAATCTATCGAAAAGATCCCATCCTTCAAGCTGCTGAATCATTTTTGCAATTTCTTCGGCTGAAAGAGGTGACACACCTCCTTCACAAGGCTTACAGTGTTTTGTAACGAGGCTATTGGAGGAGTTATTCATTTTTATTCCTGAATATTATAGCTGTAGAGAAAAAAGTATTATCATCTATCCTTTAATAATGTTAATTATGCGCCAAGTTTTGTAATCGCGCTATTCTTAACATGGCAGGCGGATGAGAATCGTAAAATGCTGAATGTAGCGGATCAGGGGTAAGTGTAGCGGCATTATCCTTGTAAAGCTTTACGAGTGCTTGAGTGAGGTCAGTAGCAGATGACTTTTCAGCAGCATATTCGTCTGCTTCGAATTCATGCTTACGAGAATATAAACTCGATAGTGGCTGGAACATAAAAGTAAATGTGGGCATTACCAATAAAAATAGTAATAGTGCCACGGCAGTAGGAGGTGAAGACGCTGTAGCCCAAGTCTCATTCAATACAGATATTCCCAATCCTTGATAAAACCAACCCTGCTGCATTAGGTAGCCCAGTACGAACAAAAGTACCAGACTCATAGCAAAAGTCCAGGCAATACGTTTGATAACATGACGACATTTAAAATGACCTAACTCGTGTGCCAACACAGCTTCAATTTCAGACCCACTAAGATGAGAAAGTAAAGTATCAAAAAAGACAATGCGTTTCGTTTTACCAAAGCCAGTAAAATAGGCATTTCCATGGCTACTTCGACGAGAACCATCCATCACAAATAAACCACTAGATTTAAACCCACATTTTTGCATCAATTGTTCGATACGAGCCTTAAGTGACATATCTTCTAGGGGAGTGAATTTATTGAATAATGGAGCAATCCAGGTTGGGTATATAGACAAAATTATTAAATTAAAGAACATCCACATAACCCATACATAAAGCCACCAATTTCCCCCCATTTTCTCCATTAACCATAGAACACAGAACAGGAGTGGTATACCAAACAACATACCCAAACAGGCTTGCTTAACAAGATCAGCGAAAAACATAGTACGTGTCATTTTATTGAAGCCGAATTCTTTCTCAATTACAAAAGTCCGGTAATAGTTAATAGGTAACTCAATTACTCCCATTAATATTATTGTACTTAGAATAAGTGCTATGCCGTGAGCTATTGAATCATTTACCAAATTGGCCCAGAAAATTATTAACACATTCAACCCGCCCCCAAGAGTAAGTATCAATAATATAACTGCCTCAAGTAATATGCTGGCATAATTCAAGCGAGTCTTGGCACAAGTGTAGTCTGCTGCTTTCTGATGTGCCTCAAGATTAATTTGTGAGGAAAAATTTTCAGGCACACTGTTACGATGTGCATAAACATAATGAATATGCCTTGAGGCTAACCAGGTCTTGATAAATATTGTTAATACTAGAATGGCAAGAAAAACTATAGTAAAAGTATGCATAATTAGAGAAATAACATAAAAAAAAGTATAAAGTCAAAAAGTGACGGACGGCTTTTGATATGACACAATTACATATTAAATTTTAAATTATATATTTTCATTATGGCACAAGTTAGCAATAACCTCATCTGGATAGACATGGAGATGAGTGGACTCAATTCCGATAGTGATCATATTCTAGAAGTCGCTATGGTAATAACCGACTCTCAATTGAACTTAGTTGCAGAAGCGCCTGTTCTGGTAGTGTCTCAGTTAGATTCTGTGCTTGAAAACATGGATAAATGGAATAAATCTACCCACACAAAATCTGGCCTGATAGATAAAGTAAAAGCTTCAAAGCAAGTGGAAAGCGAAGTGGAAGCTGATATGCTTACATTTCTACAAAAACATGTTCCACCGAAGATTTCACCTATGTGCGGTAATTCTATTTGTCAGGATCGGCGTTTTTTGGCACGCTCGATGCCACAATTAGAATCATATTTTCATTACCGCAATCTAGATGTAAGCACCCTAAAAGAATTAGTGAAGCGTTGGAAACCAGATATTATTCCGGGCTTAACTAAACAAGGTAAACATGAGGCTTTAGCAGATATTTACGATTCAATTGCAGAAATGAAATATTATCGTGAACATTTTATTAAGACGTAGGGCCCTAATAAGATAATATTTCCATTCATAATTTCCTACCAAGGAGAGTTACGCATGACCACTGGCACTCAGTTTATTATCGAAGTAAACCCGAAAATTCCTCCTCGTTTAGCTCGTTTGGAGGAATTAGCCAACAATCTTTGGTACAGTTGGGATCGCCCAACTCGCACCTTATTCTCTAGATTACATCCCGCATTATGGAAAGCAGTTGGGCACAATCCAAAGGAATTTCTCAAACGAGTAGATGAATCGATCCTGCTAAAAGCAGCAGAAGATCAAGTGTTTCTAGCAAACTATAACAGCATTCTGTCAGCTTATGACTCGTATCATTTAGAGCTAGTAAACAATAATAGTGATTTAGAATTACAATCACATGATCAGATAGCATACTTCTGCTTCGAATTTGGTCTTCATGAAAGTTTTCCTATTTACTCTGGTGGTCTTGGTATTCTGGCTGGTGATCACTGCAAAGCGGCAAGTGATATGCACCTGCCTTTTGTCGGAGTTGGGCTACTTTACCGTAAGGGTTATTTCTTCCAGACTATTGACAGCGAAGGGAACCAGCAGGTTGCCTACACTGACTCGGATTTTGATGATTTTCCAGTTGCACCTGTATTACGTGAAGACGGTTCAGAAGTGCATATTGAGGTGGAATTGCCCAAACGTAAAGTAGTGGTGAAAGTATGGAAGGCAATCCTAGGCCATGTGCGACTTTATTTACTCGATACTGATTTACGTGAGAATTCTCTACAAGACCGCAACATCACCCACCAACTCTATGGTGGTGACAAAACTATGCGCATTGAACAAGAAATTATTCTAGGAATCGGAGGGGTCCGTGCCCTGCAAGAAGTAGGTATAAAACCAACAATCTGGCATATCAATGAAGGTCATGCTGCATTCATGATGTTAGAACGCACACGAAATTTGGTCCGCAAAGGACTAGATTTTGCTAGCGCACATGAAGCAGTAGCAGTAAATACGGTGTTCACAACCCATACTGCAGTGCCTGCGGGGCATGACCACTTTAGTGAAACCATGATAAAAACGTATTTTGAGGAATTCTATAATGATCTAAAAATCACCCATGAAGAATTCATGGCGCTAGGTCATAATACTTCCAAAAACTCAGATTTCAATATGACGGCCTTAGCCATTCGTGGATCACGCTCGCATAATGGCGTAAGCAGAATACATGGCGGGGTATCAGCAAGCATTTGTCGTGAATTATGGCCACAAATTGAACCTGAAGAGAACCCGCTTTCGTACATTACGAATGGCGTACATATACCAACTTTCTTAGCACAGGAATGGTCTACAATGTTCGACCGGCATCTTGGCCACGAGTGGCGTAATAAGATATGTGATACAGAATACTGGTCGCGCATTGATAAAATACCTGATCATTTATTCTGGAGTGCCCGCCAAACATTAAAATCGAGCATGCTTTATGGAGTACGAGACCGATTAGCTACACAAAATATCAGAAACAGAAGGTCTGAAACACATCTTGACCGCATGCTCAAGTTTACTGATCCAATCAATCCAAATATTTTGACACTTGGTTTTGCACGTCGTTTTGCTACTTACAAACGTGCAACGCTGTTATTCGAAAATCTGGATAGATTAGGTGAAATCATACTCAACCAAGAACAACCCGTATTGTTAATTTTTGCCGGAAAAGCACACCCAGTAGATGTTCCTGGGCAAGATCTGATCCGACGCATTAGCGAGTTTGCAAGTTTGCCTGAATTTGAAGGGAAGCTTCTGCTGGTTGAGGGTTACGATCTACGTCTTGCTAGACGACTTGTAGCAGGAGTTGATGTATGGCTCAATAATCCTGTTTACCCATTAGAAGCAAGCGGAACCTCTGGGATGAAAGCAGGAATTAATGGAGCAATTAATCTGAGCGTGCTGGATGGTTGGTGGGGAGAAGCCTACGATGGAAAGAATGGCTGGGCGATCAAGCCAGGGCCAGAAGGCATGGACCCAGCATTACGTGACAAACAGGAGAGCCAAACACTCTATGAAATTTTGCAAGATCAGGTGATCCCCCTCTATTATAACCGCGATAAACTAGGATACTCTCCCGAATGGGTCAAAATGGTGAAGCACTCCATGGCATCATTGTTACCCCGTTATAATTCAATGCGCATGGTGGGTGAATATGTAAACAATTTTTATCTGCCTGCTAGCAAGCAAGGTGCGCTCTATGTAGAAAATAATTTTGAAAATGCCAGGAATGTCGCTGCTTGGAAAGAAAAGGTAAAAACCGCCTGGAGTGGAGTAACACTAAAACGTCTGGACACTCCATGCAAACGTATCAAATTTGGCGATATGCTACATTTCAAAGTTGCTGCAGAATTAAATGGATTGAACCCAGAAGATGTGGTAGTGGAGTTACTGATTTGTCGTCGGGTCAAACATCCAAAACTGTATGACGTTAAAAAATACAACTTCCAAATCACTGGAACCAAAACATCGAAGGAACACTTATTTGAACTGAATCTTGCGCCAGATTTATGTGGCAAACTTGAATGCCATATCCGAATATATCCGTGTCACACGTTACTAACTCATCCTTTAGAAATGGGGATGATGTTGTGGTTATAAAATGATCTTCTTGGCAAGAAACATGCAGTGGAACAGCAAAGTATTTTTCTCATAAGGTTTTTTGGGGGTATCGCTACGACATTTAGGATAACAATGATAAGTATATACCCTGATATGCCATCGCACTTGAGCGCCAACTAAAATCCTTTTTCATGCCATTTCTTTGTAATTGACGCCATGTCGTTTTATTACGATACGCATCAACAACACGTTGAATACCAGAAAGAAGGCTTCCAGGATCCATCTCATAGAATAAAAACCCACTTGCACTTCCATCAGCAAGTGTTGTAGGTGTGCAATCTACTACTGTGTCAAGTAGGCCACCTGTAGCGTGTACAAGTGGTGGTGTGCCATAGCGTTGGCTATACATTTGGTTCAAACCACATGGTTCAAAACGTGATGGCATCAGAAAACTATCTGCGCCTCCTTCAATCAAATGTGACAATGTTTCGTCAAAACCTATTCTTACAGCAATTTTCCCAGGATACTTTTTTTCTAATGCTACCAATTCTCCATCTATACTCCCTTCTCCACTACCCAAAACAGCCAGTTGTGCAGGTAACCTGGCCAGAAATGGTGCTACTTGTAATAGAAGATCATAACCCTTTTGGTAGGTGTGACGACTTACCATACCAAACAATGGAATATCGGGATCAACAGCCAGACCCATTATTTCTTGTAAGGCACGTTTATTAATTTCTTTGTCAGTGATCTTCTTAACTGAATAATTTTGTGCTAAACAGGGATCGATAGCTGGATCCCACTCTGTACTATCTATTCCATTAATAATTCCACTAATATGATCAGAACGTCCTGCCAACAAGCCCTGTAATCCAAATCCTAATGGCAAGGTCTGAATTTCCTTCGCATAAGTGGGACTTACAGTAATGATGTGGTCGGAATAATAAAGTCCCGCCTTTAGAAACGACATACGACCATGGTATTCAACACCATTGACATTAAAACCCGTAGATGGCAAACCCAACTGGGTTAGTGTACTAGGTGGGAACACACCTTGAAAAGCAAGGTTGTGTACCGCCATTAATGACACAACTTTCTCCCCTTGATTAAAATATATGTATGCTGGAGTAAGACCACTTTGCCAATCGTTACAATGGACAATATTAGGTCTCCACGCTAGAGGGCTATCATCGCTTGCTAAAATTGCACCAATTTTTGAAAGAAGACCAAAACGTAGCGCATTATCTGGCCAATCTTTCCCAGTCGTATCAGTGTATGGTCCGCCACTACGCTGATAAAGATTAGGGCAGTCGATAACAAATATCGGAGTACCTTTAGATATGCCCTTACCTTTCGGCAATCTCGCTGACCAAAGTACAAATGGCGGGAAATTCAAGAGATTTGGAAACTCCGCAAACTTACGTTTGTATCGTAAACCAGCTAGTACCTTTGGGTAACCAGGAATTAGCAAGCGCACATCTGCTCCCAAATCTCGAAGTGCTGCTGGTAACGCAGCACTTACATCACCTAATCCACCAGTCTTGATTAGAGGATGCACCTCAGATGTAATGTACAAAACACTTAGATCTTTACTCAAAGTAATGGACGACATAGGTAAACAATCTTATATAAATATTTTTCGTATAGTTTTTCACTTTGTTATAAAAGCCAAGAAGTTTGTATTCTTATCCTCTCGGTATCTATCACATAAAACTATAAAGTGAACAGATATTCCATAGGATCTGTCTTGTTACAACTCTACGAATTCCGGTTTGCCTTGAAATAATTCATTAGTCCGTTTGTGGACGAATCATGGGATGTTATCTGTGCATCCTGCTCAAGCTCAACTAAAATCTTTCTAGCCAAGTGTTTACCAAGTTCTACACCCCACTGATCGAATGGATTAATGTTCCAAATTACACTTTGTACAAATACCTTATGCTCATACAGTGCAATAAGTGAACCCAGCGTTCTTGGATCCAGTTTCTTAAATAAGAATGAAGTAGTAGGCCGATCTCCAGGAAATATCTTGTGTGGCAATAATTTCTCAAACACTTCATCTGTAGTATGATTTGTTAATAAATCATTTCCAGCCTCAGCATAAACTTCACTTTTACTTCGTCCACGCATTAGAGCCTCGGCCTGCGCAAAGCTATTTGCTAATAATAATTGATGATGACTGCCAATTGGGTTGTGACTTATACAAGGCATCAAAAAGTCTGCTGGAATAATTTGTGTTCCTTGATGTAGTAATTGGTAAAATGCATGTTGTCCGTTAGTTCCAGATTCGCCCCATACGACAGTACCAGTACTATAATCAACTTCATTACCATCACGATCAATGCATTTACCATTACTTTCCATTTCAAGCTGTTGTAGATACGCTGGGAAACGGTGCAGGGACTGGTCATATGGTAAAATTGCATGAGATCGAGTGCCAAAAAAATTAATTTGCCAGATTCCGATAAGGCCTAGTATAACTGGCAAATTTTTTTCTAAAGGGGCAGTAGTAAAATGTTGATCCATTTCTCTAGCGCCTGTGAGTAACGAACAAAAATTTTCCATGCCTATCGTAAGCGCGATTGGTAACCCAATTGCTGACCATAATGAATAACGGCCACCCACCCAGTCCCAGAACTCGAACATACCGCTATAATTAATACCAAATTTTTCTACTTCCTTACGGTTAGTAGAAACTGCGACAAAGTGAGAAGAAATATCTTTTTCATTACCTCCGTTCGCTAGAAACCATTCACGTGCAGCACGTGCATTAGCCATAGTTTCCTGTGTGGTAAAAGTCTTTGAAGCAATAACAAATAGTGTGGTTCCCGGATTTAGCCTTTTTAAGATTGTAGACAGTTGAGTGCCATCAATATTTGAAACGAAATGTGGAGTAATACGATTTAAGCTATAAGGCTTAAGTGCCTCAGTCACCATCACTGGTCCCAAGTCAGAACCACCGATACCGATATTAACAACGTCAGTGAAATGAGTGCCTGAGTAGCCTTTAAGATCGCCGTTACGTACGGAAGTTGAAAATTGATCCATCTTTTTTAAAACTCGTCTAACGTCATGCATGATGTCCATACCATCCAACATAACAGGATGATCTCCTCGCAATGCACTATGAAGGGCAGCACGGCTCTCTGTATTATTTACCCTCTCACCACGAAACATCCGCGCAATCCAATCCTCAAGCCCTTGTTGACGCGCAAGTGCTATTAATAATCTGACCGTATCAGTATTAATAGGATGCTTTGAAAAATCCATCAGGATATCGTTAAATTTCAGTGAAAATTTATCAAAGCGTTGGGGATCCTGAACAAACAACTCACGTAAATGTTTCCGTGCCATATTCCGCTGATGAGCCTGTAAGGCAACCCAAGCACTGGATAAAGTCAATGTAGACATATCATATCTTCTTACTTAACTTTAAAACTTAATTATTAAAAGTACTTAATTGTCAGTGATTCTATATCTATTTTCTCAACTCTTAGCTTATACATATTGCTCACGCCATCACATTTCATCATTTACCTTATATTCAAACACTCACATACCTCATCTAACTCACAGTAGAAAAAAATAACTGCAGCATCTCATGCTACTCAGGTATACCACAAAGTTTACATACTATTAAATCTGTGTCCATTGCCCTTTTATTTGGTCCACTTATAATACGAAAACAACACTCTTATTCTATGTAAAGCTGGGAAAAGTTGAAATATTTTGACACTTGTTCTGTTAGTATAGGTTTTCTGGTAGTTTAACTTTGATGAGTATGTAATTTTTTACTGGCCTAGATCGCATATAATGAATTATAACTTGCTTAGGGTAGTTCATTCAGTTCTAGTGCATTATTTGAAAAATAGGATATTGGTCAAATATATAAAAGATATAGGAATAATATAAGGTTTGATTATGGAAGATGCAGATTGTGTACATACAAGTACTTGTCCAATAAAAGACGAAGCATCCCCTTCTTTTCACAATAACCTTACCCGAGATACTATAGCATTGATACTAGCAGGGGGACGCGGTAGCCGCTTGCACCAACTCACAGACTGGCGAGCGAAACCTGCAGTACCGTTTGGGGGGAAGTTTCGTATCATTGATTTTCCTCTATCCAACTGCGTTAATTCTGGCATTAGACGTATCGGAGTTGCTACACAATATAAGGCCCAAAGTCTAGTTCGTCATATTCAATACGGATGGAGCTTTCTCGATGGGCGATTCAAGGAATTTGTTGAATTACTACCGGCACAGCAGATGACAGGTGAAGCTTGGTACCGAGGAACTGCTGATGCAGTATTTCAAAATATAGATATTTTACGTCGTCATGATCCAAAATATGTGCTGATCCTAGGTGGTGATCACGTTTATAAAATGGACTACAGTAAGTTAATAGCAGACCATGCTAAAAAAACAGCTGATATGACTGTAGCTTGCCTGAGCATCCCTATAGAAGAAACAAACGAATTTGGTATTATGAGTGTAAATGATGAATGGCAAATTACTAGTTTTACCGAGAAACCAAAATCGGAAAATGCCACGCCCATTCCTGGCCAGCCAGGAAAAGCACTTGCCAGCATGGGTATTTATGTGTTCAACGCATCTTTTCTTTTCGAACAGTTGATGCGTGATCATGATGATCACAGCTCATCTCACGACTTTGCAAAAGATCTGATTCCTTTTCTGCTCAATCGCTCACGGGTATTCGCGCACCAATTCGTTAACAGTTGCGTCAATATTGCCTCTTCTGGAGTACCGTACTGGCGAGATGTGGGTACTGTAGATGCCTATTGGGAAGCAAATCTTGATCTTACTACTGTAGTTCCAGACCTCAACTTATACGATGATAATTGGCCAATATGGACACATCAAGAACAGTTACCGCCTGCTAAATTTATACTTGAAAAAGAAGATAGATTAGGTCAAGCAGTAAATTCGATGGTATCGGGTGGATGCATTATTAGCGGCTCAACGGTACGTCGATCTTTACTATTTTCCAACGTACATGTACACAGTTATAGCAATATTGAGGAATCTGTAATATTGCCTAACGTAGATGTTGGAAGGAATGTACGTTTCAAGCGAGTAGTTATAGATAAAAATTGTGTAATTCCTGAAGGGTTAACTGTAGGCTTCGATCATGAAGAAGATCGCAAACGATTTTATGTCACTGATAAAGGTATCACACTAATTACTCCAGAAATGTTAGGTCAGAAAATACATTTTGTTACATAAATTACGGGCAGTTTGTTAAATATTCTTTTGCAATTGAAGCAATTAGGATCCTTCTTCATCCGTTTACACAAACTCTACTGAAATTTCTGAAACTATATCGATCATTCTGTAGAGGAGTTCATAATTAGAAACCTATTTTATGTGACGTAGAATATTAGAAACAAGATTATGAAAAACCTGTTTTGGATTTACTGCATTGGAAGAGTCTAGTTCTGCTGCAGCGCACATATCATCAGTTATTTCGTTGCAAAACTTACAGTAGTTTTCCCAATCCCTGTTGTAAGCAGGTATACTCTCTTGAGGAATATCGCGTCGAAAGTCTTCTATCACTTCTTGCATTGCAGGCAATCTGTCACGCAAGTACATGCCTACATCTTTAGGCCAGTTAGTGGGTTCTGGATACAAACCTGATAATATAGAATGGATAGATAAACGACAATTGCTTGAGGAAATAGCGCGATACCTTCTAATGAAAATTTGATATATTCCGGCGCATGCGAGGACAGCCATAAGTAAAACTATCGGCCAACTTGGTACATGGGTGAAATACCCAGATATTTGATTGATATATTCGTCCATATTTTTATCTGTTATCTGACTTATGTTATTGAGAATATAAAAAATGATTATTTACCGCTCTATTTTCCTCTAATTTTATATTATTTTCTTCTCTATTTTTATTTTGAAATTTGTATGCCTTTTTGGCTGACACCAGGCTCATTATTTCCTCCATTAGAAACAGCGCTTGTTAGACCAAATGGCCTGCTGGCAGCTGGCGGAGATCTCTCGCCAGAACGCTTGGTTGAAGCATATCGTCATGGAATTTTTCCTTGGTTTAATGAGAATGAAACTATTCTATGGTGGAGTCCTGATCCACGCATGGTGCTATTTCCCAGTGAGCTTAGAATTTCTCGTTCGTTAAGTAAAATACTTAGAAAAAAGAACTATGAAATCCGTTTTGACACCGATTTCAGTCAAGTTATACATGCCTGTGCTGCACCACGCAAGGGGCAATCTGGTACCTGGATACACTCAGATATGATTTCTGCATATACACTTCTACATGAAATGGGTTTGGCCCATTCGGTAGAAACTTGGATTGATAATAAACTAGTTGGTGGCTTATATGGCGTTGCTCAAGGAAAAATGTTTTTCGGAGAATCCATGTTTTCCCGAATCCATGACACTTCCAAAATAGCGTTTATACACCTAGTTAAACAATTGGAACGATGGGGTTTTACCATGATTGACTGTCAAATAAAATCTGCCCACCTTGCTTCATTAGGAGCACGTGAAATCCCACGAGAGAAATTTAGTCAAATATTGAAAGAATTGGTAAACTACCCTAATCGAATCAAGAAGTGGCAATTTGATAATGAGTCTATTACATGACTTCCCTTCATCAACCTTACAGTTCTATAGAACTGCAGCTTATCCTTGTAGCTATCTTCCAAATAAGTTAGCTTGCTCGCAGGTGGCAACACCCAGTCATCTAATAGACACAAATACCTATAGTGAGTTGATAAAAAATGGTTTTCGTCGTAGTGGCACCTTCACTTACCGGCCCGATTGTGATCACTGTAAAGCCTGTATTCCAGTCCGCGTCGTCGTAAATAATTTTTTCTTAAACCTCAATCAGCGCCGTGTCTATAAACGACACCAAAATCTAACAGCCACACAAAATGAGTTATATTACAATCCGGATCATTATGAACTCTACCTACACTACCAAATGAAGCGTCATTGTAACGGAAATATTGAGCAAGATAGCCGAGAACAATATAAGAATTTTCTATTACAGAGTAATGTTAACTCCAAACTAGTTGAATTTTATGAAGGCAAGAAACTACGAATAATTAGTATTATTGATGAATTGACTGATGGCATGTCATCGGTATACACATTCTTCGATCCTGATGTAAAGGGAGCTAGTTTTGGCACCTATAGTATTCTGTGGCAAATACTACGATGTCGTGCACGAGAGTTACCCTATCTTTACCTCGGATACTGGATCAAGACAAGCCGCAAAATGCAATATAAGGCCAATTTTCAGCCGCTACAAGGATTAATCAATAGCAAATGGCAACCAATATTTAAAACTGATCATTTATAAATCATCTACTGATTCTTTTAGAGATCATATGACTAATATAAAATCTTATTGTTTCATTGCTCTTATCTCAGCCGCGCGCTTCTCAAGTAAATCTGCTTCTTCAGCTTGGTTAGTCTCGCGTTGTAACTGTGCTAAATTTTCGAGTCCTGTAGCTACATCAGGATGCTTTGAACCAAGTATATTCTCCCAAATTTCTAATGCCCTTTTAAAAAGGGGTCTGGCCTGAGAATATTGCTTCTGGCTAGAATACAATGTTGCCAAGTTATTGAGGCTTGCAGCCACAATAGGATGCTCTGGGCCTAGAGATTTCTCTACTATTTCCAAGGCGCGCTTATAAAGTGATTCGGCCCGTGAGTATTCTGCACGTTCCTCATATAGTGTGGCCAAGCCACTAAGACTTGTAGCAATACTTATATGCTCTGAACCAAGAGCCGCCTCATTAATTTTTAACGCACGCCTATAAAGTAGCTCAGCTTGTGCATACTTTTCTCTTGTAAAATACAATGCTGCCAAGTTATTCAGGCTTTTTGCCACATTTATATGGTCTGGTCCTAGGACATCTTCCTTAATGTCTAGTACACGTTTGTAAAATGATTCTGCTTCTTTATACTGCCCTTGGACATGAAGTAGAAGTGCAAGGTTATTAAGATTCATGGCCACGTCAATATGATCCTTACCAAGAGCCTTCTCATTAATTTCGAGCGCGCGACTTAGTAATGTTCTTGCTACTTCATACTTTCCTTGTGCCCGGTATATTTCTGCTAAATTATTTAGACTTACTGCTACATTAGAATGATTTGGACCAAATTCTCTTTCAGCAACCTGAAGAGTCTGCTTTGCTACTGTAGTAGCAACGGTGTAGTTACCCTGCTGATACAAGGACTCAACTTTCTTATTGAGTATATCCCACTCAGTAGAGGCATATACATAAGCTCCATACGACAGAAAATAAATAATAAAGAAAAATATAATCTTTCTCATAAAAGATAATTCTATTAATAAAGTCTTTTACATTTTGTAAAACTAACTGTTACGCATAATCTTTTAATCTTACGATATAAAATCCAGAGTGATAATATTTTAGACTTTCATTTCCCCACACTCTATTGTAATCAATATCTTAGTAACAAATGAACAAAGCTATACTTACAAAAACTCAAATCAATCAACATGAAAATGTAAACATCATTACTAAAATTTTTATCTAGCTATTTTTTTAGATTCTATCCTTGTTTCTCTTCAAGTATATGTAAATCTATTCTTGTATTCTACTAGCCAGTTTACGAATACTAAATACAAGCCTCAATAATACAAAAAATTCATTAACTCACATCATATCTTCGTAGTACTTGAATTAAATAAAACTTAAACATAATCGGTGTTCTCTGAGATTCCTTCTCGGTTTCAGGTTAGAATTAGCCTTATGCTCTATTCTGTACTTCGCCCATTACTTTTTAGTTTCAACCCTGAAACCGCACATCGTATCACGCTAAATGCGTTAGAGAATGCTTACCGACTCAAGCTATTTCAGAATCATCCAATCAAATGCAAGAATCGAAATATTATGGGCCTTGACTTCCCTAATCCAGTTGGGCTAGCTGCTGGCATGGACAAAAATGGAGAATATATAAACGCACTTTCTGCTTTTGGCTTTGGTTTTATTGAAATTGGTACTGTAACGCCACGACCTCAATTCGGAAATCCAAAGCCACGCTTATTTAGAGTCCCGCAAGCAAAAGCGATAATCAATCGAATGGGTTTTAATAATGATGGTGTAAACAAGCTTGTAGAGAATATTAAACGTTCTAACTATCGGGGCATACTTGGAATCAACATCGGTAAAAATTTTGATACGCCTGTAAGAAAAGCAACAGATGATTACCTAACATGCATACGCAAGGTTTATCTATATGCCAGTTACATCGTGATCAATATTTCCTCGCCCAACACTCCTGATCTAAGACAGCTACAAAACCCAGAGGAGCTTGATCATTTATTAGATACATTGAAGGCTGAACAAAATAAACTTGCAGATAAATATGGAAAATATACACCTTTCGTTGTAAAAATTGCGCCAGATCTAGAAACTACACAATTAATATCTATGGCCATGCTGTTGATGAAGCACAAGATAGATGGGATTATTGCTACTAATTCTACTTTTTCTCGCGGTGGTATAGATCACCTGCCAAATTCTAGTGAATCAGGTGGATTAAGTGGAGCACCACTGACAAAGCAGGCAACTTCTATTATTTGCCAATTGAGCGAGGTACTACAAGGTACCATTCCCATAATAGGAGTAGGTGGAATCATGTGTGCAACTGACGCAATAGAAAAAATAGATGCAGGTGCGAGTCTAGTTCAGATTTATACCGGATTAGTTTATCGAGGCCCACAATTAGTGAATGAGACTGTAAAGTTAATTTGTAATTAAGAACTAACTATTTTTTTATGTTACCCGAAAAATCATTAAGTAAAGAACAAGAAATAAAGTTAATAGAAAAAATTGATGCGATTTTACCGCAAACTCAATGTGGCCAATGTGGATATTCTGGGTGTAAACCTTATGCCACAGCTATTGCAAACGGACATGCTGACATCAATCAGTGCCCCCCAGGTGATGAGGAAGGCATACATAAACTAGCTGTCTTACTTGGAGTAAAGCCTAAATCTCTTAACATAGCACATGGCTTACCTAAGCCCAAATCAATTGCGTTTATAGATGAACAGATTTGTATAGGATGTACATTTTGTATCCAAGCTTGTCCAGTTGATGCAATCATTGGAGCAGCTAAGAAGATGCATACAGTGATCGATATAGAATGCACTGGATGTGAGCTCTGTATTGCCCCATGCCCAGTAGATTGCATCAATATGATCTCACCTAAGAATCAAGTTATTGATACAAAAAACAAGTCATCGTTGATTGGTGATCAAATATTAATATATGCAAATAAAATGAAAAAAGATGCTGCCGATCGTGCTCGCGTAAGATATGAACGCAGATTAAAGAGACTTGAGTATGAGAACAAGGAAAAGCTGGAAAAACTCACAAAAAAAACAAACGAGATTAAGAATTATTACGCTGCTTTAGTATCTAACACATCCAAGAAAAAATAATCTACTACACACAGCAACTTGGAATAACAACTAAAATTTAATCTGCTTAATAAATGACCACGTGACTTTTTGATACATATATTTGTTAATTATGAACTCTTCTAAACGACACGAAATTTTTTCTCGCCTCAAGTTAGTAAATCCACATCCAAAAACCGAATTGGTTTATAGCACCCCATTTGAGCTTCTAATAGCAGTTATGCTATCAGCACAAGCTACCGATAAAAGCGTTAACCAAGCAACTAGACTTCTTTTCCTAGAAGCAAATACACCGGAAAAAATTCTTTCCTTTGGGGAAGATAATTTACGAAACTCTATCAAGAGCATTGGTCTATATAAAACTAAAGCAAGGAATATTCTGTCAGCCTGCAGGATTCTTATAGATAAACATAATAGCTGTGTTCCACAAACATGTAGTGAATTGGAATACCTCCCTGGAGTAGGACACAAAACTGCCAATGTAATTCTGAATACTGCATTTGGCAAACCAACTATCGCAGTTGATACACACATCTTTCGTGTTGCTAACCGGACTGGTCTTGCAACTGGAGATAATGTCCTTAAAGTTGAACAAAAACTTTTAAAATTTGTACCTAAAGTATTCCATCATGATGCCCACCATTGGTTAATCCTACATGGACGCTATGTATGCAAAGCACGAAAACCAGAATGTTCAAAATGTATCATTGAAGACCTATGTGATTTTAAGAATAAAATATTAGAAACGAATGTTACTAATTCTAAATACGCCTTGAATGTTTAATCCAACTAGACATCAGTCTCGTCAGTTCCTTTTCAGTACTTGGTACAAGTACAAACATCAAGAAACTCTTTCTGACATGGAGGCAATTGCACTCAATGTCATTCTATTACATCCGGAATACCAGTCTATACTCGACGATACTGAACGATATAGTGACAAAGATTATCCCCCAGAAATGGGTGATACTAATCCATTTTTGCATATAAACATGCATATTGCCATTAAAGAACAACTTTTAATAGACCAGCCTGCTGGAATCTGTGATCGGTTTGATCGCTTATTAAAGAAATATGGTAACGAACATGACACTATTCATCAATTTATGGGGTGTCTTGCAGAAATGATCTGGCAAGCACAACGTAGTCAATCTGTGCCGGACGTATCAATTTATTTTGAATGTTTAGATAAAGAAGAGAATTGATTAAAAAATGGGCGCCTGCTGCGCCCATTTCTAATTTCAAATTGAACTATTAACTGATAATCTTAGTCTAGTGCTTGTCCAACTAATTATTTCATAGTTTTCAATCCACGCTGACTTGCATAATAGACAGCCAGATTTTCAATATCTTCCTCGCTCAAAGCCGCAGCCATACCACTCATAACAGGATCTTTCCGTGCTCCTGACTTATAGCCGATTAAACTCGTTTCAATATAGGTTGCATATTGCCCGCCAATCTTTGGGAAAGCCGGGTTAGGGCTGTTGCCATCAGGACCGTGGCACGCAGCACAGACCTCGCTCGCTTTTTTCTTGCCTGCCTCAATGTCGCCCGCAATCCCATGCCCTGAAATTAGCAAAAATGTACTGCTGAATATGGCAATGACCAAATTTTTCATAATAACTTCCTTGTATATATATATCGAAATTATTTACTGCCTGAAGCTGAGTAATAAGCAGCTAAGTCTTCCATATCCTGTTCGGAAAGATTCGCCGCAATTCCCCTCATACTAGGATGACTACGAGCGCCCGTTTTATATGCCTTAAGTGCCTTGACCAGATAAGCAGGATGTTGGCCACCTATTTTAGGAACGTTATACACTTTTGGAAAAGCCGTACGGTAACCATCAATTCCGTGGCAACCAATACACATTGTAGTCTTCTTTTTACCAGCAACAGCGTCACCAGCAGCTTGTACTGTCCCACAAATCACTAAAAGTAAACTACATAAAAGCATTCTAAATGTTGCTGATTTCTTCATCATGCGCCCCTTTTTAAAGCTATTTATTGCGTTCTACCATATGAGTAGTACGCCCAATTCTTAGGTCTAAGTATCTGTTACAGACGGAATTTATTAACTGTTTCCTTCAGGTATGTTGTGTATTTTTATCTGTTATTATACTGTTCTTTCTAATCTGGTTGCAAATGTGATGATAGCTTAGGATTATTCCATCTATTCTATATATTATTATACTGATCGAATCTACTATTATGTGCTCAGCAGGTAAGGATAAATTAAAACAGATATTAAAATGGTAGCAGAAGCTATGAGAAATTATTTGAATACTATTTACGCGTATTTTGTTCGGCCACTAGCTGTTTAGTTTCCAATTCATCCCATCTAGTAAGACAACTCATTATTTCTTTTTCTATTTCAACAGAACGCGCTTGTAATCTTACTATACTCTCAGGAGAATCATGATAAGTTACTGAATCACCTAATTTATTTGTAATATTTACCTGTTCCAGTTCCAAAATTTCAATTCTCATTGGTAATACCTCTAACTCTCTAGTCTCTTTGTAGCTTAGCTTATTCAAAGAGGCTTGTTTTAGTGATCTTGCCTTCGTATTTATTGGCCACGATTGCACCTTCTTTTCTTTTAATCTTTTTACACTACTCTTTGCTCGAACCCAGTCTTCGTAACCACCTACATATTCCTGCAAGACCCCCCCACCTTCAAATACGATCACTTGGGTTACCACATTATCCAGAAATGTTCGGTCATGGCTAGCCAAAAGCAGGGTTCCAGTATAATCCTGCAGTAAAGCCTCAAGTAATTCAATAGTTTCGATATCTAAATCGTTGGTTGGCTCATCTAGCACAAGTATATTGGTAGGCCGAGAGAATAAGCGTGCTAGTAAAAGTCGGTTACGCTCTCCACCAGACAGTGACTTGACAGGAGAACGGGCACGCTCAGGCGAAAATAAAAAATCTTCAAGATAACTAATAATATGTTTCTTGATTTTACCAATCTCAATGAAATCAGAACCTTGACTGATTGTATCAATCAGTGTTGCGCTTTCATTTAATTGCTCACGCATTTGATCAAAATATGTAACTGTGAGCTTGGTTCCATGCCTTACTGTTCCGTTATCAGGCACTAATTCATTCAATATCAGCTTTAACAAAGTTGATTTCCCTGCTCCATTTGGCCCCAGAAAACCAACCCGATTACCTCTCATGATGCGACAGGAAAAGTCTTTGATTATGTTTTTGTTTCCGTAGCTTTTACTAACATGCTCCAACTCGGCAACCATTCGCCCTGACGGTATTCCTACGTTTATATTTGGATTAATGTTTGTTACTTGCTCTCGACGCTCAGCTCGCTTTTTACGTAACTCCCCCAGTCTACGAACTCTTCCTTCATTTCGAGTACGCCGCGCCTGTATTCCTTTTCGAATCCAGCTTTCTTCTTTTGCCAATTCCTTATCAAATTTTTGATTATGGTCAGCTTCAATTTCCTTAATTTCTAGCTTTTTGCTCTTATATTCAGTGAAATTGCACCTATAAGTTGCTAAAATGCCTCTATCAAGCTCGATAATTCGTGTAGCAACGTTATCTATAAAGCTTCGATCATGGGTAACAAATAATACACTCCCAGCAAAGTCCTTGAGCAGCTTTTCTAACCGCTCTATAGATGAAAAATCCAGATGGTTTGTTGGCTCATCAAGCAGCAACACATCCGGTAAAGAAACAAGCGCACGAGCAAGCGCAACCCATTTCTTTTGCCCCCCAGATAAATTTCCAATCAGATCATCTTCGGAAAGATTTAGTTTATGCAGAAGCGTTTCCACCCTTCCCTGAATACGCCAACCATCCTGAGCATCCAATTCGGACTGCAAATTTTGCAGTCGAACAAGACATTCTTCTATATCTTCCTCACTACTACTCAATGTACGGGAAGCCTCGTGGTAATCTATAAGTACTTGGCTTATTGAACCTAGCCCAGTAGATACTTCCTGAAATATTGTGTTTCTCCTATCTAGTGCTGGTTCCTGCGAAACATATGCCAACTTTATTGCAGGAGAGCGCCAGACTTTTCCATCATCCGGTTTCATTTCGTCAGCAATAATACGTAGTAAGCTCGACTTACCTCCACCATTTCTGCCTATCAAGCCAATGTATTCACCTGGATTGATTTGTAAATCCAATTTATCTAATAGTGGATAATGGCCAAAGGAGAGGCTGATATTATCAAGTCTTATGAGAGTCATGGGCATATATAGTAATTTAGAATAATCTAATTAATAAAATATATGCGTAAAATAAAGATTTGAAAATATAGGGGGCATACACCCTGCTTATCCTCAAATAATCTATGCGTTAATGCTTTCATAATGTTCTTGCTATTAATTTAATTATCTAACGAGGCGCGACTCTGTTATGTCTATTAACCAAACTTAAAAAAGCTAATTAATCCATATTTGCATGACATAGAGATGTCAGACCTAAGTTACAAACGATTTGTTTATTATTATGATAGACTTGTAAACTTAGGAGTTTTAAAAAATAATACGCATTTCGGTAAAAAATGAACCAAACATAATAACTGATGACACTGACGAAAAAAAACCTACGCCGGTTAGTTATCTTATCCAGCATTCCACTATTTGGGATGGTAGCTGCTTTTGGTATTGTGCCAAACACCCCCTCGGAAAATATACCTGTTCAAAAGATTGTTCTTAATCTGTCTCTTCCAGTTATTCCTCAAACTACTAATACTAACTTAAAATTTTGGCGCCAGGAACGTATCCAACGCAAAGATACTGTAGCGTCACTACTAACCCGGTTTAAGATAAACAACCAGGATAAGGCGAACTTCTTACGTGACGCACGGAATATTAAAACCATGCGACGACTAGTGCCTGGCAAAATAGTGCATGCACAAACTACTGCCGCTGGTGAATTACTAGCATTACGTTATTCACCCAGTAGAGATGAGCAATTACTGATGGAAAAAACAGATAATGTCTTTACGGCTAGCAAACTTCCAATCAAATTAGAAACACACATTCAGATGAAGTCTGGAGTAATAAGAAGCTCATTGTTCGCTGCTACTGATGGAGCAAATGTGCCTGACAGTGTAGCCATTCAAATCGCCGATATTTTTGCTTCTGATATTGATTTTCATCGTGACCTGCGTAAGGAAGATCGCTTTAAAGTAGTATACGAATCACACTATAGTAGTGGTGCCCCAATAAAAGCTGGGCGAGTGCTAGCAGTTGAATTTGTAAACAAAGGAAAAAGCTACCAAGCTGTTTACTTTGAAGCAAATAATAGAGAGAAAGGTTATTATACCCCTGACGGCAAGAATCTTAGGAGAGCGTTCCTCCGTTCGCCACTTAAATTCTCTCGTATAAGCTCAGGATTTTCGCGCTCTCGTTATCATCCTGTGTTAAAAAAGAGACGCGCCCATAAAGGTATCGATTACGCTGCACCAAGAGGTACGCCGGTAAGAGCTACTGCCAACGGAACTGTTGCAGTTTCTACTAGACAAAGAGGTTACGGAAAATTTATCGTTCTTAAGCACCGCGGGCGATATTCAACTGCATATGCACACTTATCGTCCTTTGCCAAAAATATACGTAAAGGAAAATATGTTAATCAAGGTGATATAATTGGTTATGTTGGCTCGACAGGATTAGCAACTGGCCCGCATTTACATTATGAATTCCGCGTAAATGGAGTGCAACGTAACCCACAACGTGTAGTTATGCCTGCTGCAATACCTCTTGCAGCCAAAAATATACCTGCCTTTAAAGAAAACGCAAAGCCGTTAATGGCACGATTAAATATGTTACGCGATACGAATCTCGTTCTTCTAGACTAAATAGAGTCTGGAAAAATAATGGTTACATAGCGAAGGTCATTTGAAACCCACTTACTATATCGGCATCATGTCAGGGACCAGCCTAGACGGGATTGATGCTGCGCTAGTCGATTTTAGTTCAATGCCCCCTCCATCACTTGAACGCACTGTTTACCTGCCCTATGACAAAGATTTACGTCAACAATTATTAAATTTACATCAGTCGGGAGATAATGAACTCCATCGAGCAGCTATTCTCAGCAATACATTAGCACATTGCTACGCGAAGGCTGTTATAGAATTACTTAAGAAGAATAAAGTAATGCCAAAAAGTGTTGTCGCAATTGGCTGCCATGGTCAGACTGTACGCCATTGCCCACAAACAGATATGAGCTACTCTATCCAACTTGGTAACGCTGCATTACTGGCTGAACTCACTGGTATAACTGTAGTAGCAGATTTTAGAAGCCGAGATATTGCGGCAGGCGGTCAAGGTGCCCCACTGGTTCCAGGATTCCATCAACTTTTTTTTCAAGATCCTAAAATTCATCGTATTATCGTAAACATTGGTGGAATTTCAAATATCACTAGCTTGGATCCTAATAGTGAAGTTGTCGGCTTTGATTGTGGTCCTGGAAACCTGTTGTTGGACTCATGGTGCCTACGTCACATTGGGACTACTTACGATCTAAATGGAGCGTGGGCGGCGTCAGGAAAAGTAATACCTACACTACTGGATAAATTTATGTCACCGCGATTCTTCTCTCTTCCTCCACCAAAAAGTACGGGTAGAGAAATATTTAATTTTGCTTGGTTGGAAAGTTGCTTATCTGGATATGAAAAACCTGAAGATGTACAAGCAACCCTTATGCAGCTCACCATTACAGCAATCGCCAAATCAATATTGGATTACTTTCCAGATGCTACAGAAATTTATCTGTGTGGTGGTGGTGCAAGAAATGAAACACTAACATCTAAACTTCAAACTAGCTTACCAGGAAAAAAAGTAGAACTAACTGATGTCCTGGGTGTAAATGCTGATTGGCTAGAAGCATTTGCTTTTGCTTGGTTGGCCAAACAAACTCTTCTAGGAATCCCTAGCAATCTTCCTTCCGTTACCAGCGCGAAAGGAACTAGAATCCTAGGTGCAATCTACCAAGCGTAGGCCTAAGAATCTTTTGCAATATGATCTCTCAAATGCCTCACCGAGAAAATCAGTTAATTAACATATATTTTATTAAAATACTTATGCCGAGAAGGAGGAACCACAACCACAGGTACTTGTAGCACTAGGATTCTTGATAATAAATTGAGCACCTTGTAGGTTTTCTTCATAATCAATTTCTGCACCAACTAAATATTGGAAACTCATGGGGTCAATTAGCAATTTCACCCCGTTCTTCTCCATCACGGTATCATCCTCATTAATTGACTCATCAAATGTGAATCCATATTTAAAACCAGAACATCCACCACCACTTATAAAAACCCGCAGTTTAAGATCATCATTACCCTCTTCTTCCATCAGCTTCTTGACCTTATTAGCTGCACTATCGGTGAAAATTAGTGGAACCTGCATTTCGGGTACTGAATTCGTTTCAGTGGCTATATTCATTTTAAATTTATTTATAAAATTAGCTGTAAAAATTACTCAAAATGTTTGCTTGAATGTTAATCACCAGTAGCAGGTAATAACTCTACAACTTTCTCGTCAGATTCAGAACCCCCTTGGTTTACTAGCTTACCTTCGATCATTGCACCAAACTTAATTTCAATGACTCGATAATGCACGTCACCTGACACTCTAGCCTTGGCTTGTAGCTCAAGATACTCGTATGTATGTACTGGGCCTACTATAGTGCCATTAATAACCGCATGGGAGACCTGAACCTCTCCTTCAATTGTTGCCTGCTCACTTAAAACTAGAGTGCTTGGTTTTTCTCCTGTTGCGATGATATTTCCACGAACATGCCCATCAACGCGCAAACCTCCGCTAAACTCTATATTACCCTGGATGCATGTATCTACACCTATGAGCGTATCGATATGGCCCTGAGGTTTACTTGCTTTTTTTCCAAACATATTTTCTTCTCCTTCACTAAGACAAACTCACTTGCCGAATCGATTTTGCCTTTTTTATACCTTTTTCAAATACCTTTACCTGCAACCCCTCCACTACAGCATCTAATGGAGCATTGAAAGTGCTCTCGACTCTATGGTAAAACTTAAAATTTATGTCAAATGTTTTAGGAGAACCCTCATTTGGAAGAGGCATAAGCACTTTTTTTCCATCCTGCCACAAATGAGCCACGAAAGCTAGTTTACCTTTAAAAGCTTTTGTATGTTGTCCACCGTGTAGCAGTACTAAACTATAGTGATATTTTCCAGGAGAGTCTCCTTGCTCTAACTTAAAATGGTAAATAAATACATTATCGGTAGCTTTTCCGTCACCTGAAACAAGATTTTGGAAAAAGGCTAAATCTTCTTTTAAATTAGTGTTCTCATCTCCTAATACCCTGATTTGTTTGGTAATATCATTTCTTGTGGTGCTATCCATTTGTAATTGCCGCTCTAGACCTGTCACCTGCGTACGTAATTTCTCATTTTCTCGCTTTAACCGCTCACTAAAATCGGTCAATTGATCTAATTCATGATTTATTCCTTCCTTGTCAAAGCTGGTAAACTGACGCCCGGCATCAAACATAATCCAAGACAATAACACTACAAGTGCGGCAAGAATAAAGATTATCAACCAGCGTAAATACCACGGAACATGTGGACGTACTGCAACTTGTGGGGCAAAAATCCCAAATTTTCTTTTGATTCTTTTGATAATTTCCATCGAACTACGTCAATTAACTAAGAAGTGTTTATGGCAACTGCGCAATTTGATCAATGCCAAGAGTTTCGTGAAGACCAAACATTAGATTCATGTTCTGCACAGCCTGTCCCGCAGCGCCCTTAACCAAGTTGTCAGTTACTGCTAAAATAACTACCGTATCACCACCTTGAGGACGATGTACTGCTATACGACAGAAATTTGAGCCCCGTACTGATCGGGTTTCTGGATGGCCGCCAGCTGGCAATACATCTATAAACGGTTCATTTACATAGCGATTCTCATATAATGCGTGTAGATCAACGTCAGCTGTAAGTTTCGCGTAGAGTGTTGCATGTATACCCCTAATCATAGGGGTGAGATGCGGCACAAACGTTAGTCCAATCAATCTATCTGCAATATTAGATAAACCCTGTTTAATTTCAGGGAGATGTCGATGACCGGAAACACCATAAGCTTTAAAATTGTCAGACGCTTCCGCAAATAACGTATGCACTCCCGCATTACGTCCTGCACCAGAAACACCAGATTTTACATCAGCAATAAGATGATCAGTATCTATAATTCCAGTTTCTAGTAAAGGTAAAAAACCAAGCTGCACAGCAGTAGGATAACAACCGGGATTAGCTACTAACCGTGCCACCTTGATTTTATCGCGATTGACCTCAGATAAACCATAGATTGCTTCTGCTACTAAGTCAGGGCACGCATGGGGCATGCCATACCATTTCTCCCACTCAGACACATCTTGAATACGAAAGTCTGCAGCTAGATCTATTACCCGCACCCCTGCATCCAGTAAAAACTTAGTTTGCTGCATTGCAATGCCATTTGGAGTGGCAAAGAACACTACGTCACACTTATCCAGCTTGGTATTAGCAGGGTCACTAAATTTTAGCGCTATCTTCCCACGCAAGCTAGGAAATAACTCAGCTACAGACACACCTGCCTCATTACGTGAAGTTATAGCTTGTATGTTTACTTCAGAATGCTGTGACAATATTCGTAGCAGCTCAACACCGGTATAACCAGTCCCACCAACAATTCCAACTTTAATCATAAGTTTCCCAAACTATCTATTAATCTAACGAAGACAATATTCTTCCTTATGCACATTTTATAGAAAATAAGTCTATTGATTATAAGCAACAAACAAAAAAGCCGCCAGAAGTTGGCGGCCTTTTTGTTTGAAATAAAGATTAGCGTTTAGAGAATTGCTTCCGCCTACGTGCTTTACGCAAACCCACCTTCTTCCGCTCTACTTCTCGTGCATCTCTTGTAACCAACCCTGCCTTCCTGAGAACAGGCCTAAGCTCCTCATCATAGTCTATAAGTGCACGTGTAATTCCATGACGCACGGCACCTGCTTGCCCAGATTCACCGCCACCAGAAATATTGACCATAATATCAAATGTTTTTAGATTTCCTGTCAGCTCAAGCGGTTGACGAACCACCATACGACCTGTTTCACGAGAAAAAAAATCATCAACTGATTTATGATTGATAGTAATCAATCCTTTTCCTGGCTTCATGAACACTCTCGCAACAGCGCTTTTTCTCCGACCCGTTCCATAATTATAATATGCACTCATAAGCCTTATTATGTTCCTAAATCAAGTTTTATGGGCTGCTGTGCAGTATGGGGGTGAGTAGCGCCAGCATACACCTTTAGCTTCTTTAACATGGCATAACCAAGTGGACCTTTTGGCAGCATACCCTTTACTGCATTTTCAAGTGGCCTCTCAGGAAAACGGTCACGCATTTTGGCAAAACTTGTCTCATAAATTCCACCAGGGTAACCACTGTGGCGATAATAAGTTTTATTATCTAACTTGTTTCCTGTGATGCGCATTTTTTCGACGTTGACTACAACTATAAAATCACCAGTATCTATATGAGGAGTAAAAATTGGTTTGTGTTTTCCGCGTAAACGACGAGCAATCTCGGTGGCAAGACGCCCCAAAACTTTGTCAGTAGCATCAATCACGATCCAATCGTGATTTACTTCTTTTGATTTGGCTGAAAATGTTTTCACTAATGTATTCTGCAAGTCCAATGAAAGGCGCGAATTCTAAGCTAAACCCAAGTAAATGTCAAAATTAAGATCCTACCTGATATCTAATTCAACATATTCAATTCAGCGCGGCCAACATTAGCGCCTCTAGTAAATTACTCTCACATTCTCTTTCTTAAAATGTTCTGATAAAGATTGGAGTAAATTGTCGTGCAAACTTACTCGCCATGCATCTCCCAATTCAATCTCACAAGCAGCATTCTGGTTACGATATACTACTGATACTGGACAGTAACAATTATTATTTTCATTATTTTGGCTACCAGTCTCACGATAGGGCGTTAGTAAGTCCTTCAACTTTATTGCATTTGACAACCCATTACAATGAAGCCGCATAGCCTTTGCATAGTGAGAGCGAGCATTAGCAAGATTAAAAAGCTTCTCAGCAGAAATACGTAATCTACCGCCATTTTCGTCGCTATTCCCCTTACTACTCACGTTAGCTTCCACTATTAGCAACTGATCTTCCTTGAGCCAGTGGCGATTTACATCAAATAACTCACTATAAACCACTAATTCTATGCGCGCGCTACCATCATCTAAAATAATTACTCCCATCTTACCTCGTCGAGTCATTTGAATACGAATGGAGTAGACAATACCTGCAAGAATTTGTACTTCCCTTTTTGGGCTTAAACAATCCAGTCTAGTTGGTACAAAATTCTTCAATTCATCAACATAAGCATTATATGGGTGTCCGCTTAAATAGAATCCAAGAGCCATTTTTTCGTTCTGTAATTTCTCTTTTTCCGTCCACTGGGGCATGCTGTTTAAGAGTGGTTTTTCGGCTGCTATATCATCCTCATTAAATAAACTTACTTGGTTGACTGCACGACTGGTTTGTTCTGCATATTCTAATGCAACACCGACCGATGCCAATAACCCAGCACGATGAGTATCTATAGAGTCAAACGCACCGGCACGAATTAGTGATTCTAATACTCGGCGATTTACTATGCGCTTATCAACGCGCTTACAAAAATCAAATAAATCAGTATATGGCCCAGCTTTATGACGAGCATTAATAATTACCGTGATCGCTGAATGCCCTGTGCCTTTAATAGCTCCAAGTCCATATCGTATTGTTTTACTGTCTATTGGTAAGAAACGGTATTCAGACAAGTTGATGTCGGGAGGGAGAATAACAAGTTTGTTAGAAACGCTGTCTTCAAAAAATAAGTGTACCTTATCAGTATCATCCATGTCGGCAGATAAGGTTGCAGCCATATATTCGGCCGTATAGTGCGCTTTAAGGTAGGCGGTTTGAAAAGCAATCAATGCATAAGCTGCTGCATGTGACTTGTTGAAACCATAACCAGCAAATTTCTCCATCAAGCCAAAAAGCTCTGCTGCATTACGTTTAGTCAACCCATTCTTTATTGCGCCAGCTACAAAAATATCTCGTTGCTGCTCCATTTCTTCAACTTTTTTCTTGCCCATTGCTCGTCGGAGTAAATCAGCACTACCTAAACTATATCCACCTATTACTTGGGCAATTTGCATCACTTGCTCCTGGTAAATCATAACGCCATAAGTTGGGCTAAGTATAGGCTTTAAACGGGAATCAAGATACTCTACACGCTTACCAAGTTTACGTTCGGTGAATTCTGGAATTAGATCCATTGGACCTGGGCGATACAATGCTACTAAAGCAATAATATCCTCAAAACGGTCTGGTTTTGTCTTTTGTAGTAAATCCTTCATTCCGCGTGATTCGAACTGAAACACTCCGACAACATTTCCCTTTCTCAACAACGCGTAAGTTGCAGAATCCTCTAGTGGAAGAGACTCCAAAGAAAAAAACTTTGAGTTTGTGACTCTATCTCCAGTAGATCCCTGGAAACTATCCTTTAAGATATTACAAGTATCTTGGTTCTCTATTTTAGAATTTCGCTGATTGATATACCTGACAGTCCAGTCAAGTATAGTCAGAGTCCGTAAACCCAGAAAGTCAAACTTTACTAAACCTATTTTTTCTACATCATCCTTGTCCAATTGACTCACCACTGCATCAGTAGAGTCTGAACAGTATATCGGACAAGAATCAGTAATCTTTCCCGAGGCTATTAATACTCCACCTGCATGCATACCCACATTACGAGTAAGCCCCTCAAGACGTTCCGCTAATCCCAGCAAAATATGCACCTCTTCTTCCTTTTGTGCACGCTGGTTTAAATTTGGCTCAATTTCACGAGCTTTTTTTAGAGTCATGCCTAGTTCAAATGGAACAAGCTTTGCCAATTGATCAACAAAATTGTACGGTAAATCCAATACTCGCCCAACATCTCGTATAACTGCTTTCGCAGCCATAGTGCCAAAAGTGACAATTTGTGACACACTTTCGGCTCCATATTTCTGCTTCACATAATCGATCACACGCTCTCGCCTATCCTGACAGAAATCAATGTCAAAATCTGGCATAGACACTCTCTCTGGATTGAGAAAACGTTCAAATAGCAAACCGTAACGCAAAGGATCAAGGTCGGTGATACCAAGTGAATATGCAACTAATGAGCCTGCGCCTGATCCTCTCCCCGGACCCACTGGAACTCCATTTTTCTTTGCCCAATTGATAAAGTCTGCAACAATTAGAAAATACCCAGCAAAACCCATTTGTACAATAGTAGTTACCTCAAATTCTAATCGTGCTCGATATTGAGGCATTTGCTCATCACGTCTAACCGAATCGGAAAAGAGTGTTAGCATCCTACTCTCTAAACCTGCTAATGCTTGACCGTGCAGATACTTATCAAGACTTTCTTTATTGGGAGTTGGAAACAACGGAAGTCGATTGACCCCTAGCTCTAATGTATGGTTACATCGTTTAGCTAATTCCACACTATTTTCAAGAGCAACCGGAATATCGGCAAAGAGAGCCTCCATTTCTGCTTGGGTCTTAAAATATTGCTGTTCTGTGAATTTTTTTGGGCGTCTACTGTCGCTTAGTACATAACCCTCAGCAATACATACACGTGCCTCATGTGCCTTGTATTCTTCAGGGGCCAAAAACTGTACTGGATGAGTGGCTACTACTGGCAAACATAAGGTAGATGCCAATGCTAATGAATTCTGTACAACAACTTCTTCGTTGGTACGACCTACCCGTTGCACCTCTATATAAAAATGATTAGGAAAAAGGTTTGACCACTCTTGTGCAAGTGTTTTAGCTTGAGTGTAATTGTCTTGCATCAATGCCATACCAATTTCACCAAGATGTCCGCTAGACAAAGCAATTAATCCATTTGTTCCAATTTCATTTTTATTTAGCCAAGATTTCTTAATTTCTGCCCGACCTCGATACAGATTATCACGATAAGCACGTGACAGAAGACGACATAGCAACAAATACCCTAAATAAGATTTGCATAATACTAAGAGCCGAGAGGGCTTTTCTCGGTTACTTTCATTAGTAATCCAGATATCGCAACCAATAATTGGCTTTACTCCTTTATTACGTGCACTTTCATAAAATTTCACCATACCAAATAGGTTAGAAAGATCTGTCAATGCGAGGGCTGGCATGTTGTCTGTAACTGCATTTTCTATCGCTTTATCAATACGTACGATTCCATCAGAAATAGAATATTCGCTGTGCATACGTAAATGAATAAATGTTGGGATAGTAGACATGATGTTACAATTCTATATAAAGAGCTTAGCTTTACTCTTATGATTGAGTTTCTTAATTCTGTGACCAACACCAAAACTAAATACCAGATACTAATTTTAATTCTACACTATGTTGAAGCCCCCTGAACTTTTACTCCCAGCCGGATCACTGGAAAAAATGCGTACTGCATATGCCTATGGCGCTGATGCAATATATGCAGGCCAACCACGATACTCTATGCGCGCTCGCAACAATGAATTTGGACTAAAACAGTTATGTGATGGAATTTCTGAAGCACACACAATAGGAAAAAAATTCTTTGTTGCAAGTAATATCTTGCCGCACAACGCTAAAGTAAAAACTTATATAGATGACATAAAGCCAGTTATTGCACTAAAACCCGATGCACTTATCATGGCTGATCCTGGATTAATTATGATGGTACGAGAAAAATGGCCAGATATGCCTATTCATCTTTCTGTCCAAGCTAATACAGTAAATTTTGCTGGAGTAAAATTTTGGCAGAAACTTGGGCTAACACGTGTAATTCTATCTCGCGAACTATCACTTGATGAAATTGAACAAATTCGCCAACTTTGTCCCGAAATCGAACTTGAGGTATTTGTCCATGGATCATTATGTATTGCTTATTCTGGACGTTGCTTACTGTCTGGGTACTTTAATCACCGTGACCCTAATCAAGGAACATGTACTAATTCCTGTCGCTGGGACTATAAAGTTAAGTCCGCAGAAGAAAATGCAAGCGGGGATATACGGGAAGCACAAAAGATTAATCTTGATTTTAATCAAGCACTAGCTCAATCAGAATTTGCAAATTGCGGCAACGTGAAACGTCACCCTGCCGCAGACCAAGTTTATCTAATTGAAGAAAAGAAACGCCCGGGTCAATTGATGCCTATCATGGAAGACGAGCATGGCACTTACATCATGAACTCTAAAGACCTACGTGCAGTTGAGCATGTAGAAAGATTAGTCAAACTTGGCATCAACTCATTAAAAATTGAAGGGCGCACCAAATCAATTTATTACGTCGCTCGTACTACCCAGGTTTATCGCAAAGCAATAGATGATGCTGTGGCAGGATGCGCACTAGATCCATCTCTATTGGGTGAATTAGAAGGTCTAGCTAATCGTGGGTATTCTGATGGTTTTTACCAACGACATCATGCAAGCGATACACAAAATTATCTACGAGGCCATTCGGAATCAAATCGTAGCCAATACGTAGGGGATGTCATTGATTTTGATGAGTTAAGTGGAATGGCAGAAGTGTTAGTAAAAAACCGCTTTAAGATTGGCGATCGGCTCGAAATTATACATCCATCCGGTAATCGCGTTGTTGAACTGTCTCATATGCAAGATCTTAATGGCAAGTCGGTTAATGTTGCTCCAGGTAATGGCTACAGGGTTAAAATTCCCCTGGCCGGAAATATTGAAAAGGCTTTAGTAGCCAGATTTCTTTGATCACTAACCTAAGAATAAGAAATTAAACCTCAAATTGGTTTATCTGCAAACTGTGGGCACAAAGGCTAACTTTTAAGAAACTCGATTATCCTGCCTGGTAGCCATGTAAGCTTTCCGGGAAAAGGTGCGTTTAAAAAACCAACATGTCCTCCTTGTTCAGGAAACTCTAATGTGACTGCGTAAGAAACATTATCTGGCGTAGGTAACATTGGTTCAGGCATGAATGGATCGTTGCGAGCATTTATAATTAACGTTGGCACCTGAACATGCTTGAGCCAAGGCTTGCTACTAGACAAGATCCAATATTCATCGGTATCACGGAAACCATGTAATGGTGCGGTTACAAGATTGTCGAATTGATATAATGTGCTACATGCTGCAACTGCAGCAGTATCAAATAAACCAGGAAAACGATCATATTTCTCAAACGCTTTTTGCTTTAAGGTACTAAGAAAATGTCGTGCATAAAACCGATTGAATCCTGAATCTAAAGCCTGCCCTGAAGCTACTAAATCTAGTGGGGCCGAAACTGCCACAGCTCCATTAAGTATATTACAAGCTTGCTTCCCTTGTTCTCCTAGCCATTTTAGTAATGCATTACCGCCTAGAGATATACCAACAGCATAAATAGGTGTAGTTGATCTTGGTGAATTGTTCAGTTTACAAATCCGGCGTAATATCCAATCAATTTCTTCTGAATCTCCAGCATGATAAGCACGCGGTAATCGATTGGGGAACCCAGAACAACCACGAAAATGTACAACCACACCACGCCAGCCCTTATCAAGTAGCGCACCCATAATACTCCGAGCATAATGACTACGTGATCCTCCCTCAAGCCCATGAAACAATACCACTAGAGGCGAATCAACTAAATTATCAAGCCAGTCAATATCAATAAAATCACCATCATCTAATTCCCAGCGTTCACGCCGATAGGAAATTAAGGGTAATGAATTGAGGAGAAAGGGATAAACTGTCTGTGCATTCCCTCCTGGCAACCATGTGGGGGCTACATAGGGTTTAGCACTAACGCCTTGCGCTACAATACTCATGCATACTCCTGACCAAAATTAGAGAAAAGCTAGGTAATATGCCTATCTTTCAATGTATTTGTTATAGGTCGTATCAGATAAATACTGACAACCAAGAAATATAAATCCTGGAAAAAAATAGATTAAAGCTGACAAACTTACAAAACTTACCAAATTTTAATAATTAATAAATATAGTACCACGCTACTTATTGAGTGGATTAATATTACTAAAGAAATAAATAATTAGTCTACAGAAGGGCCATACAATGGATGAATATTCACAATTAAGCTGACATGCCCGAAAATAAATCATACGATTTTATTGTAAAAACCCATCATATATCACCTATGTATGTGAATGACTTATAAATAATACATGAATAACATATAGACAAAAGTTGTCACAAGGACTTGGAAAGTGTAATATTCGTCTGCAATTAATTAAAAAAAACATGAAGTTCATATTTACTTACTATGTGACTGGTATTAATCAATCCTCTTGAAATCATACGATTACATTCGTCAGCTGCTTATTGACAAGTTTGATGTCGATGCAGATGCTATTGCACCTGAGGCGACCTTGGAGTCCCTTGGGCTAGATTCGCTTACAATGGTGGAATTGATGTTTGATATCTCTGAAAAATATGATATTGAGATTCCCACTGACAAATTAGACTTTAAGACTCTTGGCGAAGCAGTTGCATTAATTGACGAGACAGTTCAAGCAAAAAACGGTTGATCCCTCTCGTGAAACGTAATCGCGTATTCGTCACTGGTATCGGACTTGTATCTCCACATGGCGATGATCCTAATCAGGTTTTTGACAAGATTTACCTTGGCGAATCTGCCATCCGTCTGATACGTTCTGGCACACCCGAGTTTGGTAGTGATGTTCTAGTTGCAGATATTAACTTTGATCCGACTGGGAAAATTCCCAAGGCACAGGTCCTTTTCATGGACCGGGTTTCGCAGATGGCGGTAATAGCTGCACGTCAAGCACTCGAACATGCCGGATTACTGTCTGGAGATATTGATCTGTCAGCAACAGGCGTATACACAGGTTGCGCGCTTGGAGGAGCACAGACAATAGAAGAATCCTACAACAAATTTTTTCTTCATAAATCTCGAATGGCAAGGCCAACTACAGTACCTCTAATCATGGCTAATGCTCCAGCTGGCCACATCTCAATGCGCCACAAGCTGAATGGACCCTCTCAAAATTACTCAATAGCATGTTCATCTTCGTCGACCGCAATCGGAGAAGCTTTTCGTGCAATACGTGATGGATATCTAGAACGTGCTGTCACTGGTGGAACTGAAGCGATGCTAAATGAAGGCTCTTTAGCGTGCTGGGAAGCGCTCACGGTACTAGCCAAAGAGCACCCTGATGGTGCGCACGCTTCGTGCCGCCCATTCTCGAAAGATAGAAGCGGTTTAGTACTTGGTGAGGGTGCTGCAATGCTCATACTAGAATCAGAAAAACTCATAGAAGCACGAGGTGTAGAACCATTAGCAGAAGTTGTAGGATATGGTTCCTCAAGTGATGCACATAATCTCACACAACCGTCTGCTAAAGGTCAAGTGCATGCAATGCAAGCAGCACTTGATGACGCTACGCTTGAACCTACTTCGGTCAACTATATAAACGCCCATGCAACAGGTACAGGTGCTGGTGATAAGGTAGAGATCGAAGCAATAAAAATGCTCTTTGCAGACCATGCACATCGTATTGCGGTAAGCTCGACTAAATCAATGCACGGGCATTTGCTTGGTGCTGCTGGCGCGCTCGAATTTGCTATAACGGTAATGGCGCTTAATCGTAGACAAACTCCCCCTACAGCAAATCTAAAGCATCCTGATCCCGATTGTGACCTTGACTGTGTCCCATGCACTGGTCGCCCATCACCAGATCTTGATTATGCACTATGTAATTCTTTTGCATTTGGTGGCTCAAACGCCGTATTGATTGCTCGACATGTATAATCTAAGTCAACCAATAATAGCTTCAAATGTTAAACAGTATAATTATTACTATCACAAGCTGTGTATAGCGAAGAACATACTATGAAAAAGTTTTTATTAATACTAATGTTGTCTTTCATGAGTACAATTGCAATGGCTGAATGGACTGCTGTAGATTGGAGTCATGAGGATGGCGGATTGACTTTATATGTTGATTATTCAACGATTCGTAAGATAGGAGAAAACAAAGTTAAGATGTTCAGCTTGACAGACTTTGAAGTCGTTGAAAAAGGTGAAGTTGATTTATTCTCCTCAAGAACTTCTAATGAGTTTGATTGTAAAGAAAAACTAATGAGGCAACTTTTCTACTCACTATATAGTGGGAGTATGGGTAATGGTAAAATGGAGCACTCAAATAGTGAACAGTTGGAATGGACACCTGTAAAATCCAAAAGCATGGAAGAGGCGATGTGGAATGTAGCTTGTGGTAAGAAGATATAAATGATTCTGATAGATATAGTTGATATTGTGCCTCCAATAAATTCTTTTATTTCCTTTACTTAGTAAATTAATAAAATAGAAAATTATTATGAATATTGATATTGGTATCAACGAAAAAGATCGCGATGAAATTGCTAAAGGACTTAGCAAACTACTTGCAGATACTTATAGTCTTTACCTCAAAACACACAGTTTTCATTGGAATGTGACTGGACCAATGTTTCAAACCCTGCATCTTATGTTTGAATCGCAATATAATGAACTTGCACTTGCTGTTGATCTTGTTGCTGAACGAATTCGCGCGCTCGGCTTCCCTGCTCCAGGTACTTATAGTGAATTTGCGCGTCTTAGTTCAATCAGAGAAACTTCAGGAACGCCTAAAGCTGAAGAAATGATTCAACTACTGGTTGAAGGCCAGGAAGCAATTGTACGCACTGCACGATCAGTTTTTCCAACGGCTGAAAAAGCGTCTGATGAAGCAACTGCAGATTTACTAACCCAGCGTATTCAGTTGCATGAAAAAACTGCTTGGATGCTTAGAAGTCTTTTAGAAAAATAAAAAAATAAATTCTTCTACAGTCCGAAATATTGAGGCTAAGCAAATGGCAGATACTAAATTAAATAAAGACTGCGTACGAGAAGCTTCAGTACTAAATTGTCTTCAATAAAGTCACTTATATTAGATAACTTACCTTGTTGTAGTATAAAAACAAAAAAAAGCGCCCCGAGGGGCGCTTAGAAGCCCTCAGGGGGTGGGCTATTCGCGCTGTATTTTCAAAAACCTGAATTCCGCAAATTATTATGTCATCCTTGCGATAGGTTTATCTATTTCTACTGTTTATAGTTACGGCAATAAATCAATAAACTTTAGTAAATACATATACACATTACAGATATTTCTAATTATAAACATATACTTATATAATTATCATTAGTTACTGCATATGCAAGTGCACTGGAAACGAGGCAACAAACATGATGAAGAAATGTTTCATTCCTAGGCCAATCTATTGGTTTAAAAACTTCTAGCTAACAAAAAAAGTCGAAACTGACCTACGCAAAGGTCAAAACCAACTTACCTAGAGAAGAAGAAATAAAATGTCAGGCTCTTCCAGTAAGTAATGACTTCTAACTACAGGGATAAAAAGAGGATGGTCTTGGCTCAAAAAGCACTTAAACGTCTGCAGGAGGGAAACCGCCGATTCGTATCTGATAATTCTATTTACAAAAATTTATCATACCAAAATCGTCGCCCTACATTGAAGATGGATCAGAAACCATTTGCAATTGTCCTTGGATGTTCTGATTCACGGGTACCTGCTGAGATTATTTTTGATCAAGGACTTGGTGACCTTTTTGTTATCCGCGTCGCTGGAAACATTGTTGCGCCTTCCCAATTTGGAAGCATAGAATTCGCTGTTGAGCAGTTTGATACAAGACTCGTCGTAGTAATGGGTCACACAAAGTGTGGAGCTATACTTGCCACATTAGAGGAGCTGAAACACCCAACAGAAGCTAAGTCACAAAATCTCCGCTCGATTATTAATCGAATTCGTCCATCTGTCGAACCATTACTAGCAACAAACCCTGAATGCCAACTAGATGATCTTTTGCAGCAAGCTGTTCATGCTAACATTAATTCTTCTGTAGACCAGTTACGACATGGATCAGAGATACTCAAAAAATTAATCCGAGAAAATATGCTTCTTATCGTAGGAGCTGAATACTCATTGGAGAATGGGATCGTAAGCTTTTTTGATGAATCACCTTAAATTATCTATCAACTATCTTATCAAATATTTTCTGCTATGTGTATTACAGCAATTTCGCTAAACTAGTAAACTAGTTTTTTTATGCCTTTTTTATACTGAGCTGATTAGTTAATTAAGAATCTATGCTTCTAAGAAGTTTATATAACCAAAATTGATACTTAGAAATTACAATATTTCCCATCCAGATCATTTTCTGGATAGACAGTATTTGGCATACTGGTAGACCCTGCGTAAAAAACTATTACTTCTACAGGCCCATTTACTGCTCGACCTCTGTGAATGGTACGCATCACCTCCACAAGAGACTCACCTTCTTTTAAAATTATTTTATTTCCATTTTTCGTTTCAACTGCTAAATCTCCTTGTAAAATATACCCTAATGTTGGAACTGGGTGACAGTGAAACTTTGTCATTTGATTTTCTTCTATACGAAGTTTAACTGAGGTTATTTCAGCTAGTCCTTGTGGGTATTTTATAGCTCCACCATCCCAGGAGGTCTGTGCTCTAAGCTGTTCCTCAGCTACAACCCAATTAGGAAATAGTACAAATAAGAAAAGCCATGCTAGTACATAATTTTTCATACTAATGTAATTATCGTTATTTTAAATTATTTAAGCTAGAGAAATAATAGCTTCTGGTCAAATTATTAAACCTGAGTATACAAGTGAATACCCCACTAAAGATTTCTTATTGCACTTATAAATTTATGATGCTTACATTATTTATGGATTATTCCAAATAATGAATTATCGAAAAGAAATCGATGGTCTTAGAGCCCTTGCAGTTTTACCAGTTATCTTCTTTCACGCTGGCTTTCAGGCATTTAGTGGTGGCTTTGTTGGGGTAGATGTTTTCTTTGTTATTAGTGGTTATCTTATTACTTCAATTATTCTTACAGAGAAATCAAGTGGCAGATTCACACTGATAAATTTTTATGAAAGAAGAGCAAGGCGAATCTTGCCCGCATTATTTGTTGTAATGCTGGCTTGTTTACCTTTTGCTTGGCTTTGGTTGTTACCAAGCAATCTGAATGACTTTTCTAAAAGTTTAATTTTTGTCTCAATATTTTCATCAAACTTCCTATTTTTTAATCAAAGTGGTTATTTTGATACTGCTGTTGAATTAAAGCCGCTTTTACATACTTGGAGTTTGGCGGTAGAAGAGCAATACTACTTACTATTCCCGATATTCATTTCCATTCTCTGGAACAAATTTTGGGTTAGAGCTTCAGGAATTATTTTATTTGTAGGATTAATTAGTTTAATTTTCTCTCATTGGAGTGCCTACAATTACCCAGTAGCAAATTTCTATCTGTTGCCTACCCGAATTTGGGAGTTATTTATTGGTGTATTAGTAGCTCTTTATTTATTTAACCATAATCAAAACATACCTACAGATAAAAAAATTAACTCCACCCTAGGAATAGCGGGATTAATACTTATTTTATACTCAATTTTTATGTTTGATGATAGAACGCCTTTCCCAGGTTTTTATGCCTTAATCCCTACAATTGGCACAGCACTTATTATTTTATTTGCCAATGAAAAAGAGCCCATAGGAAAATGGCTTGGAAATAAATTATTTGTTGGGTTAGGCTTAATAAGTTACAGCGCATATTTATGGCATCAGCCTTTATTCGCATTTGCAAGAATTCGAAGTTTTGACGCACCAACGACTGGTTTATTACTTTCATTATCACTTCTGGCAATCTTTTTAGCTTTTTTAAGTTGGAAATATGTAGAAAAACCTTTTAGAGATAAAACGAAATTTAGCCAAAAACAAATATTTATTTATTCGCTAATAGGAAGTCTATTCTTCGTGGGCCTTGGAATAACAGGAAATATTAACAAAGGATTTGACCAGCGTTTTTCAATCCCGCCATCAATTGCTGATGGTTTTAACGGAAAAAATCAAAATGTAATAGAATGCTCTAAGAATATTATAAGAGGTGGTTCTGATATAGATTTTTGCTTTCTTGGAGATCCCAAAGGTAAAAGTTCGGAAATTGCGGTTTTCGGTGATAGTCACGCCATTACATTACTATCTGCCTTTGACCATATTGGTAAGAAGATTGGAAAAAGTGTTGCCTATATTGGGCTTGGTGGATGCCCATCATTGCTTGATGTGTGGGCACTAAAAGGAAAATTTGCTATTGGTGTTTGTAAAAATTTGGTTGAACGCCAATTAGCCTATGTAAGAGATCACCAGATTAAAAAGGTATTTCTCGCTTCCCGTTGGACCTTATATACTGATGGAAATTATGAAGGCAAAAAAATTATTTACCTAGGATTGAATAAAGATGATTCATTGAATCAAGCTACTTCAAGAAAAGCATTCAAACAAGGTTTAAATCGAACCATTAAAGCATATAAAGATCTTGGTGCTGAAGTTTATGTTATAGCTCAGGTACCACAACAACTACACAATACTAAAGAAATTTACTTTTCAATATACGATAACAATTTTGCTGCCATCCAAGAGTCTGAATTTATTCGTAAATACTCTATTCCATTTCTTAAACATATATCTATTCAATCCTATACGAGAAAAATCTTTGATGAATACGATAGTAGAGGAGAAATAAAACTAATCAATTTAGACTCTATTTTTTGTGATAATACCCGTTGTATTTTTGGGACAATAAAACAGCCCTATTATGTAGATGCCGATCACCTTTCTGAATTTGGCTCTAATTTGACCATACCTAAGATTATTGAATTTGCTAAATAATTACCAAAAACCTGTTAACTTAAATTAATCAAGGAAGAATTATGTTTTTTAAAAATTCACCACACTTAATGTTAACTATTATAGTTAGTGTTGTGCTCTTTTGTATAACAACCCAAGCAATTGCAGATAGTGAGCGTAAATATATAACCGTAACAGGAAAGGGGAAAATTTCAGCAATACCTGATATTGCATGGGTGTCAAGTGGCGTTAGCACGCATGCAAAAACAGCCTCTGAGGCATTAACCAAAAATAATAATTTAATGCAAGCGGTAATTCAGGTCTTAAGAAACGCTAATATTAAAGATAAAAACATACAAACATCAGGTTTTAATGTTCATCCTGTATATGATTACCCCAAGAACTCTACACCCCCAAAATTAACAAGCTACCGTGTTTCTAATACTGTAAATGTAAAAATAACTGATATAGATAAACTCGGCGAGTTACTTGATAAATTAGTTAGTTCTGGGAGTAACAAGATATCGGGTATTAGATTGGGGTTTGATAATAACCTAGAACTGCTTAATGAAGCGCGTAAAAATGCTATCGCTAATGCCAAGAGTAAAGCACAATTATATGCACAAGCAGCCGATGTTGATCTTGGTAATGTTGTGAGTATTAGTGAGCTAGATACTAAACTACCTCAACCAGTTTATCGGCATGCTGAAATGGATCAGACAAAAATGATGGCAAGACCAGTGCCTGTTATGAAGGGAGAGCAGGATATTTCTGCATCAGTTACGGTAGTTTATGAATTGAAAAATTAGCATGTGTATAACGCACTAAAGAAAGTGACTTTGAATCAGATTACACAGATACTTGAATAATACCTATGAGAAAGAAGGTAACCAAAATAATTTTCTGTAATCCAAGAGAAACATGCTCTGAACCTTTGCTTGATATTTTATTAAATGGGCTTAAATCAGGACTTTTTACCCCATACTTCTTCTAGGCGTTCGTCCCGACCACAACCACTGCGATAAAATGCATACCGAATTGGATTCTTAACATAATAATCTTGGTGATATTCCTCCGCAGGATAAAACTTAGTTGCTGGCCATATCTCAGTCACGATAGGCTGGTTAAAGCGACCTGAAGCGTCAAGCTCAACCTTGGATGTTTCGGCTTGTTTCTTTTGATCTGAATCATGATAAAAAATAGCACTTCGATATTGAAGACCACGATCACAAAACTGACCATTGGGCGTAAGTGGATCAATTGTCGGCCAATATGCAGCCAATAACTTCGCAAAATCAGTTTTGTTGGGGTCAAAAAGCACTTGTACCGCCTCAATGTGACCAGTTTTACCTGAAGATACCTGCTGGTAAGTTGGATTAACTATTGTGCCCCCAATATAACCAGATGTAGTTGATATTACGCCTGGCAATTTGTCGAAATCAGCCTCAGTACACCAAAAACAACCACCAGCGAAAGTAGCGATACCCATCCTTGAATGAGTTAATTGGTTATCGGTTGAAGTCATTTTCTTGACGTCTACCTTTTGTGCCGTATTAATTTGTCCACACGAGGCCAGTATTGCGAGCACAGCCATTACACTCAGCAATGTTCTAGCCCTTTTGAAAGTCATCAGCATCAACCCCTAAGTGCTGGCAATGGTTCTCCGTCTGGCACAAATCGTAGTGCTACACCATTGTTGCACCAACGTTCTTTGCGAGGAGGTGGACCATCATTAAATAAATGACCCTGGTGCCCACCACATCGTGCACAATGATATTCGGTGCGCGGAATGATCATCTTAAAATCACGCTTAGTTTCTACATGACCTTCAATAGGCTGAGTAAAACTAGGCCAACCAGTACCACTGTGGTATTTATATGCGCTCTCAAAAAGCGGCAAATAACATGCGGCACAAATAAAAATACCGTCTCGGTGCTCATAATTTAGCGCACTGGAACTTGGTCTCTCAGTATCCTCCTCGAATAGAACCTTATAAGCCTCAGGCGAGAGAAATTCACGCCATGCCTCTGGTGGCTTGTTAAGAGGAATAACTGTTCCACTGGTACTTGCAGTCGCTCGCCCTCGAGAGCACGCAACAATTAGTGGCAAAATACCAAGTACAGCAAAACCTTTTAATAAAACTCGTCGCTTCATAATACACTCACTCTCTTTCCATGCTTCTATGTCTTTATATCATTTTCTCTTCTTGCTTACTTAATATAAATATATTTGTATGTAAAAGACAGAAAAATCTTTTCAACGACTCTTATTTGTTAATACGTGATGTAAACAGATAAGTTACAAACCATAATAATTTATAGAAAATATACTTTTCTAATGAAAAGCCAGAATGCATGGTAATTTAGAAAGATAAACTATCTAGGGAATGATAAAACTGAATAACTTAGGTGCTGCTAACTGAAGTTGAGGCGGCCAGGAAAATTGGAGGGAGGCAAGCAGCCCAACCATCCGTAGCATCACGCTTAAGTTGATTCACCGATTGGAAGTCACGTATCGGCAAAAGAATATTACTGTGACTCAGGATTTTCTGGAAGTGACAAATTGTCGCACGTGAAAAATTGTTACTTAAATAGAATATTTAACAAAAAATATTGTACTTTCGTTAGTATCATTCACAGTCCTTATATTCTTTCTTTTCGCAGTCTAAAGCCATCCTTTGTGCCTCCGCAATTTGGGAGGACGTCATTACTGTCGCCATCTTAGCTCGCTTCTTTTTAGCCGCACTAACACCTTCATTTTCTGCTAGGTTGAACCACATGTATGCACGAATACTGTCTTGAGCCACTCCTTGACCATCTCTGTACATCATACCAAGCTTATTTTGACCTTCTGGATTCCCCTGCTTAGCTAAGATTCGAAACCACTTTACAGCTTCCATATAGTCTTGAACTACGCCTTTACCTTTGGCATACATCACTCCTAACCTAAATTGTGCCTCTACATACCCCTGCTCTGCAGCCAGGCGAAACCACTTCACCACCTCCGTATAATTCCTAGTTACGCCAGATCCTCTAACATACATCATACCAAGCTTATATTGGCCTTCTGCATACCCCTGTGCTGCGGCTATACCATACCACTTAACGGCTTTCTTATAATCCTGAACTATACCTTTACCCTCTTCATACAGCCTACCCATATAATATTGTGCAATTACATTACCTTCTTCAGCCAGCGGACTGAGTAATTCAAAGGCTCGAGAATAGATGCCCTTCTGATATGCCTCTGTTCCATCTTCAAGAATATCTGCTCTAGCAACACTAGGGAATAACAACATGATACTTGCTAAACATAGAATCCATTTAGTCACTTCAACTTCTCATAACAATTAGGTGGTCATCAGTATAATAGATAACGTTAAAAGTTTCTAATGTTGCAATTCATACTGGACACCCACTTTAGGTAGAAAGCAAATGTTCATTAATTATAAATTTGTCTATTACTTTATTAGTCTTTCTGGACTGGAGACCATATCTTTGACAAATCGCCAATGGATATGATGCCAATTACTTTATCGTTTTTCAACACTGGCAAATGGCGCACATGATTCTTGGTGACTAGCTCCATACAATTCTCGATGGTGTCATCAGGGCTTACATGTACAACTTGACTACTCATGACTTCTTTCACTAGAACATCTTGCAATGGTTTATCTAGTGCTTTTGCCTTACCAGGATAATCTCTTTCAGAGATGATACCAATCATTTTTCCATCTTCTTGCACTAGTAGCGCGCCTATTTTTTTGTCTGCCATCAATTGCATGGCATCATGAGCAGATTTATCTGGTTCGACATATGCAACCTCGTGGATTTTATCTTGCAATAGCTCTCTTACAGTATTCATAGTATATCCTCCAATAGTTATCTTTGGGTTTTTCGTTTTTTTCTAATTTATAATGGTTATATATCGGCAGAAATATCACTAACCATTAATTAAGTGCCCTAAAAATATTCATAGGAGCACGTATCAACGATTTAAATGCCGACTTTGGTCCTAAGCACCCACCATTTCTGCTTGAAGCAAATGGAATAAGGTGTAAGCACAGCCTAAGAATGGGGAAAAACTATCTTTCACGTAGCTACAAATGCTGATCAATTCTCTTCATCTACATAATCTTCACCAGGGTATTCATTACTAACTGCACGCAAGCGAGTACGAAGTAGCTTTATTTCGTCCAGTAACTCTAAAGCAAGTGCGGCCCCGATAAGATCCATGCCAATGTCTCGTTGAAGACGTAATGCTACTCGAGCACGGTTCAAACTAATGCCATCAAAGTTCCAGCAAGCTGGTTCAATTCCTATTGGCTCCAGCACACCAACATCTACCAACTCGATAATCTGTTCAGCGGAGACAGAACAAGCACAGCAAAGATCGTCTAATGTCAGCTGAGCTTGTTCTTCTAGTATGCATACATTATGTTGCGACAATGAATTTTCGATTTTCATGTCCTACACTCCCAGTTTGGCGCGTGGATTAAAATTTAACTCTTGCTCCATTTTTCTATAGTAGTCCTTAGCAATTTCAGTATCAGCTGGCGGCACCACTATTGCAATTATCACATAGCAGTCTCCAGGGGGATTACCTGGTAAGCCCCTTCCCTTCAACCTAAGCTTGCTGCCAGACAATGTACCCGCTGGTATTTTGAGTTCTACAATTCCACCAAGGGTTGGAACCTTAACTGTTTTACCTAGTGCTGCCTCCCAAGGTGCTACAGGTAAATTAAGATAAAGATGCTTTCCATCAACTCTAAAAAATGGATGCGCTTGAAATTCGATCTGAAGATATAAATCTCCTGCTTTGTTGTTTCCTACACCAACACCACCCTGTCCGTTAAGGCGAATGTGTTGGCCTTCACGTATACCTTTTGGAATACTCACATTAAGGACACGTTCTTTAAAAAAAGTACGACCTTTCGAGTCCATTTCAGGAATTTGAATAGTGATAGTACGAGTTGTGCCCTGATATGTATCTTCTAGGTTAATGAGTATTTTTGCGTGGTGATCCTGACCTCTAACATTGAATGTATTGCGCTCCACTCCACCTTCACGGAAGTGCTCCCCAAAAAGGGATGCGAAAAAATCACTATAATCTTGGGCATCACTACCTGCTGAACCAACATCCCGAAATTTGAAACTAGCTTTCCAGTCAGGTGGCGGACGAAACTCTTGTCCTCCCTTCCAGTTAGCCCCTAACTGATCATAAGCTGCCCTCTTCTCTGTATCTTTCAGAACTTCATAGGCTTCTCCGAGCTCCTTAAAGCGAGTCTCCGCATCAGACGCCTTACTAACATCCGGATGATATTTACGAGCAAGCTTTCGGTATGAACGCTTAATTTCATCTTGAGTTGCATCACGTGCAACCCCCATAATTTGGTAATAATCTTTGTATTGCATGGGTTTAGTCTATCCAGGCACTAACATACCTATATAACAATAACAGATTGATCATAAAGGAAATAAACAAACTTGATAAAACCATCTACATAAAATAATTTAAGAGTATAGCGCATCCTAGTTTTTCTTATTCTGTGCCAATAATCTAACTAATGTTTTTGTCTGAAATAAATAACTTTCCAAAAAATAGAAAATGATACGCTCAAAGCATGAATTATGTTTAATTGAAAAATATTAATGAAAGAACATTCCTGGTCTGAATTAAATATTCATTTATTTCATAAACTAAGTGGTTTATGACTTGAAATTCTATCATTTTGGCATAAGCTTATAGATTATAGGACTTACAAATATTTATGAATTAACTTGTTTGTATTCGTTATATATGTACGCCCAAATTGAAAAGGAGAACACTGTGCAGGCCTCCATTAAAAGAATTATCTTAGCTACTGACTTTTCTGATATATCTAAAAATGCAAGTAACCATGCCCTGCTATTGGCTAAAGAAAACAAAGCGGAACTCAAAGCCTTGCATGTATTCGATACAAGTGCATGGAATATTCCGCCTCACTATTACTTATCACCTGCAGGACCAGGAGGTTTTTCTGGATTTGTTGAAAGTTTAGAAGAAGCCAGACAACGAGGAAAAAATACTCTTGAAGAGCTAGCGAAATCATTCGACCAAGAAGTTGAAACTATTTTCACAGAAGGTGATCCTGGTCATGAAATCGTTCGCGTTGCAGAAGAACTAAATGCCGATCTTATTGTTCTTGGAACACATGGTTATAGCGGATGGAAACGATTTACTCTCGGAAGTGTTGCAGAGCTGGTTATCAGACATGCACCATGTGCTGTTCTAACTATTAGGCCTCAAGAAAAGCAATGAGCCTGCACACTTTGGTCGCCGCTACTGACCTTTCCTCTCTGTCGCGTTTTACCGTGCTACGTGCTGCTATGCTAGCTCAACAAACTGGAGCTCAACTCGAGCTTGTACATGTATTAGACAAACGAGAACTTGATGAACTACAGCGATTACTAGGTAATGATAGTAAGTCAATAGAAAAACGTATTAAATCACAGACACATGAATTACTAGTCCAATTAGCAGACGATACCGGTGAACCACTTGGCGTAAGTGCAGGACATCATCTGGTGGAAGGAGAGGTGCTCGAGAGCATAGCTTCTAAAATGGATGAACTCAACGCGAGCCTTCTTATCGTGGGTGCGCGTACAAATAATTTTATCCGTGAACAGATTTTAGGTGCTACTGCCGAACGTTTGTTACGTATGACTCAATGTCCAGTCCTTACTGTGAAACAACCTCCCCGTAAAACATACCAGAGTGTACTCGTGCCAATTGATTTCTCCCCTTGGTCGTTAGGAGCTATTCGTCTTGCAAAATCGGTTGCCCCACAGGCCGAGCTTACTTTACTTCATGCCTACGAGGTACCTTATGAAGCCAGAATGCGAATAGCCGGTGAGAAAAAGGAAGCAATTCAGAGCTACCGTGACAAAGTTCGGCAAGAGGCTGATACCCGTCTCCGTCAAACTGCTAAGGATGCAGGAATCACTAATGATTGGCACCCTATAATTGTACATGGTAACGCTGTACAACGCATCTTAGAACAGGAAGAAGAACAAGGCGCTGATTTGGTTATACTCGGTAAACACGGTATCGGAATGGTAGAGGAACTACTGCTAGGCAGTAACACAAGACAAATACTTACTCACGTTCGATGTGATGTCCTAATCGCTAATCGCTAATCACTTTCAATGTTTATCTATGATTAATTATATTACCAACCATCAATCACAACTCCAAGATGCGCCCCTCTAGAGGTACATCAGCCCGAAGCCCCATCTGCTGACTTAAATGGTCCCGAAACTCCTGTTTGGATTTGACCTCACCATGTACAACGTGAACAAAAGGATCACTATTGAAATTACTGACCCAACGCGATAGGTCATCAATATCCCCATGTGCAGACAGTCCGCCCACCGTGTGAATCTGTGCACGTACTGGATATAAATCTCCATGAATCTTGACTTGCTCATGACCATCTACCAGTTTACGACCTAATGTACCATTTGCCTGGTATCCAACGATCATTATATGTGTTCCCTTTTGCGAGATATTGCGCTTAAGGTGATGAATTATGCGACCGCCATTACACATTCCGCTTCCAGCGATGATGATAGCCCCACTTTTGATATTGTTGATGGCCATTGAGTCTGCTACGGTAGAGCTTAAGTGTAAATTTCTCAGATGTGGCATTTCATTAACCATACGCCGCAAACGGGTAGCATCTTCATCATACAGATGTGGATATTCCCAATAAACTTTACTAGCCTTGATTGCCATTGGACTATCTAGAAACACATTCCATCGGTCTAGCTCCCACTCGTCGTAATAGACACCCATGAAATAGAGAATCTCCTGACTCCGGCCTATTGAAAAAGCAGGAATCAGTAAATTGCCATGTTCTTCTTGCGCTTTACTTACAATGTCACCAATTTCATCAATCGTTTTCTGCCGATCTCGGTGGCAACGGTTTCCATAAGTACTTTCAATCAGTATATGATCAGCAAACTGAATAACAGCTGGATCGTTGAGAATAGGAGTATCATACTGACCTAGGTCACCACTAAAGACGATTTTTTGCTCACGGCCGTCTTCCTCCATCCAAACTTCTACACTGCTTGAACCAAGTATATGCCCTGCATCTTGGAAGCAAATAGTAATTCCAGGGAGTATCTCTCGTTTCTCTCTATAACGTAGACCAACAACGTTTTCCAGCGTCTTCTGGGCGTCTTCCATGGTGTATAGTGGCTCTACTAGTGGTTTCTTTTTCCGACTGCGCCATTTGTTCTCATATTCTGCATCATGCTCCTGCAATGAAGCTGAATCTTGTAACATGATTTTACATAAATCACAGGTAGCATTCTGAGCGTAGATCGGACCACGATAACCCTGCTTGACCAGCAATGGGATACGGCCTGAATGATCTATATGACCATGGCTGAGCACTACCGCACTGATCTTATCTGGTGAAAATGGAAACGGCTCCCGGTTCTTTGCTTCAACCTCGCGCCGTCCCTGAATCAAGCCACAATCTAACAATACCAGATGTTCATTAGCACGAAGAATGTGACAGGAGCCAGTGATGCCACTTGTAGCGCCGTAAAATTCAATGTGCATGAAATCTCACCTTTTTGTTTCTAAAACAAATATGCACGAGCAGGAAATTACGTTTTATAGATTCTTTTAGGCCTTTATTCATTTATGTAACCCCGCACTATACAAACAAATACTCGATATTACCTTCACAGAATTGAGCCTAGGTTAAACGACTCAACTAACACTAAAAATTGACACACATGTACCAAAGCCTATAGAGAAAACATCACCTATTAAATTAAGTTATAAGTACCAAAATTAACTGTAATAGATTCTCAAGTCTCTCTAGCCAAATACAACCAAGTTTCCATCACCGTATCAGGGTTAAGTGAAATGCTCTTGATTCCTTCTTTCACTAACCATTTTGCTAGATCAGGATAATCTGATGGTCCTTGTCCACAAATACCAACATATTTGTCATTTTTAAGACACGCTTCTATTGCTAGATGTAATAAAGTTTTTACTGCAGGATCACGCTCATCAAATGATTTAGAAATGAGACTAGAGTCGCGGTCTAGCCCAAGAGTGAGCTGTGTAAGATCATTTGATCCGATTGAGAAACCATCAAAGTATTCCAAAAATTGATTCGCTAGCAATGCATTTGATGGTATTTCACACATCATAATCAATCTCAGTCCATTTTCACCACGTTTTAAACCATTCTCAGCTAGAAGTTCAATTACTTTTTTAGCCTCTGTTACAGTTCGCACAAATGGGATCATTATTTCCACATTGGTCAGCCCCATATCATCACGCACTTTTTTTAATGCTTGACACTCCAACTCAAAACAATCACAGAATTCCTCGGAAACATAGCGAGAAGCCCCTCGAAAACCCAGCATTGGATTTTCTTCTGTTGGTTCATATTTTTCCCCACCTAGGAGTCTAGAATATTCATTTGATTTAAAATCTGACATACGTACGATCACAGGCTTAGGAAAAAATGCGGCCCCCAACATCGCGATACCTTCCGTAAGTTTCTCCACATAAAAACTCACCGGATTACCGTAACCTGCACAGCGATTTTCCAAATCTAGCTTCAAGTTTGATGAAATATTAGGGTAATCAAGTACAATCTTTGGATGTACTCCGATCATCCGAGCGATAATAAATTCGAGCCGTGCTAGTCCCACCCCGTCATTTGGCAAGTGTTGAAGGGAGAAGGCCAATTTAGGGTTAGCAACGTTCATGGAGATCTTTACTGGTGACTTAGGCATATTTTCTAGCTTTAGATCGATAATTTCATAATCCAAAGCACCCTGGAATACATTGCCGGCATCTCCCTCAGCACAAGATACTGTAACCATTTGGCCTTCAGATAATAAATCAGTAGCATTACTGCAGCCCACTACTGCTGGAATACCCAATTCACGAGCAATAATAGCAGCATGGCAAGTGCGTCCACCACGATTGGTAACAATAGCAGAGGCACGCTTCATTACTGGCTCCCAATCAGGATTGGTCATATCAGTTACCAAAACATCGTCCTTCTGTACCCGAGACATTTCACTAGTATCCAAAATTATTCGTACTGGCCCACTACCAATTTTTTGGCCTATGGCGCTCCCAGAGACCAATACTTCCGATTTCGTTTTTAGACGATAACGTCTTAGCAATTCTGATGCAGAAGAAGACTGCACAGTTTCAGGTCTCGCCTGCAAAATGTAAAGCTTGCCATCAATGCCGTCTTTCCCCCATTCAATATCCATTGGCTTTTTATAGTGTCTTTCGATCATAAGTGCATGAAGAGCAAGCTCCTCTACCTCTTCATCTGTGACAGAAAATTGTTTTCGTTCAATTTCAGGAACCTGTACCGTTTCCACAGAATGATTAACAATTTTTCTTGTGCCAAGTTGCATCTTGACATGCTTTGAACCAAGATTACGTAGCAGAATTGCGGGTTTCCCTTGTCTTAGAGTAGGCTTATATACATAATATTCATCTGGATTTACTGCTCCCTGTACTATCGTTTCACCAAGACCATAAGAAGAAGTTACAAAAACTACTTTGTCAAAACCAGATTCAGTGTCTAATGTAAACATTACTCCTGAAGAACTAATGTCACTACGAACCATTCGTTGAATTCCAGCAGATAACGCCACTTCTGCGTGAATAAATCCCTTGTGGATACGATAGGAAATAGCACGGTCATTGTAAAGTGATGCAAATACATATTTAACTGCTTCCAAGAGATTATCTAACCCATAGATATTAAGAAAGGTTTCTTGCTGCCCTGCAAAGGAGGCATCTGCTAAGTCTTCGGCAGTAGCTGATGATCGCACTGCAACAGAAACATCATCAGTTCCTGCCTCTTTAAGTAACTTTTCGTAAGCATTAGCGATTTCTTTTTCTAGCCTTGGTGGTAATGGCGCTTCCATTATCCATTTACGAATTTGTGAACCTGAGATAGTTAATGCTGAAACATCTTCAATGTTCAATATAGCTAGGTTCTTTTCAATACATTCTGCAAGACTAATCTCATCTTTTTTTTGGCTCATAAAGTCACGATAGGCATCTGAAGTTGTAGCAAATCCGCTTGGCACCCTTACCCCAGCATGGGATAACTGATTAATCATTTCTCCAAGTGAAGCGTTTTTCCCGCCAACTTTTCCTATATCGGTTATACGTAGCTCATCCAACCAGATCACATATTTAGTGTCATCCATCTTTTTTCCTATTTACACATGTATACTAAACATACATCTTTTAACATTTAGTGTGAGTAATATACCAAAGTGCCGCTTTGATTATAGTCTAACTTTTGTTGATATGTATAAACGACAATCTCCATAATGCCACTCATTCGTACTGCATATTTTGTTTCCGACCGTACTGGTATTACAGCCGAAAGGATAGGACATAGTTTACTCAAGCAATTTGAAGACCTATCTTTTACTGAAATTACCCTACCATACCTAGACACCCTAGAAAAAGCATCAGCTGCAGTGATGCAAATAAATCAGAGTGCTATTATCGATGGTGCCCGACCACTAATATTTAGTACTTTGGTAGATTTGGAAATTCAATCCTTACTCAAATCAGCAAACGCATTACATTTGGATTGCTTTAACATTTTCATCAAATCACTAGAAAGAGAGTTAGCCACACATTCGTCGCTTACTATTGGACTCTCACACAAAGCTGATAACATGCTTGATTATCATCAACGCATCGAATCAGTGAATTATTCTCTTGCGCATGATGATGGAACATCGGTAAAAGATTCGCAGCGAGCTGATATTATCTTAATCGGTGTTTCTCGAAGTGGAAAGACTCCTACATGTCTTTATCTTGCCCTGCTATACGGTATTTGTGCAGCAAACTATCCCCTCATTTCTGAGGATTTCAGTAGTATGCTACTACCGGTACAACTCAAGAATTTTAAAGAAAAACTTTTTGGCCTTACCATAGATCCAATACGATTGCATCAAATACGTAGCGAGCGCAAACTAGACAGTAAATATGCATCCCTAGAAAATTGTCAATATGAAACACAGGAAGCTGAGGCTCTTATGCGTCAGGAAGGCATACCATATCTCGATGTAACAAATAAATCTATTGAAGAACTAGCAACAACATTAATACATCAGACTCAATTGGATCGGAAAGTTTATTAATATCAATTTCCTATTAAACTTTAATTTACATTAAGGTGAAAATAAAAGTTGCTGTTTGTAGCGCTCAATACTATGACCGTCATTACCTATTAACAGCAAATCAAGGTATCAGGTATAGAGTGAAACCCTATAACGACGAAGGACTAGACTAAATGAACATGTCTATAATTAATTGGTAGGTCGTGGGAGGATCGAACTCCCGACCAACGGATTAAAAGTCGATCAATACCAGAACGCCTAACGCTTAAACTGTTGGTTGTGCTCAATTTATACAAATTCATTCCCCCTCTTTTTTATCATTTTTGTCACAACTCTTAGCACGTTTTTCTAGTATCTCTGGCAGACTATCCAATGAATCCATTGGCATTTTAATTTAACCTTGAAAGTTAGAGAGATAAAGTACTTACCGATTGGGTTTTATTAGCATAGAATACATAAAAATATTTGCGGATAGGACGAAATGAAAACTTTATTTATTCTGGCATTTGGGTTCCTTATCATAAACAGCACCTACGCTAGTGGGCTTTATGGCAATTTATATAAAAATTCGGACTTGTTAGGTACAAAAGGTCAGTTTGAGCAAAAACGAGAAGAAAAGATGTCTATTAACGATGAGAAGAAAAAAGGACACACCAACCATCAATCAGAAAAGCAACAGCAATCCTTTGGACCAGATGAAAAAGAACTTAAAAAACTTCGCAGATAATTAATAATAAAAATTGATTTTGGTAGGCCGTAGTAAGATCGACCCTCTCCGACCAACGGATTACATTGGCACAAGTTTAGTCACAATTGTACAGTACCCTATCTTATTGGTGCGATTGGATTAATTAAACCACTGAAAAGGATTAAATGGCATAAGTTATGACACAATTGTGTCATGGACTGCCACATTTTTAATCAGCTCCTTCTTGTAACCTATTGAAAGGAATGGTAGGTCGTGGGAGGATCGAACTCCCGACCAACGGATTAAAAGTCCGCTGCTCTACCAGCTGAGCTAACGACCCAAAAGAGATGCATTATACCGATTCAACTAGCGATACTAAAGCCTTATAAATCATACCTACTTATTATCAAAATAAAGATTACTAAAAATATTGGTGCGATGTATGTCTCATAAAAAAATACAGAACTTGTAATAACTAGTTAATCATATATCTGCTAGATAACCTGTAGACTTATCCATCTGAAATAATTTAACCTTAATATCATTCATGTTAAAAAATCAATAAGTAAGTTCTGGTATACTTTTTAGGTTGAACTTATACTTAACCAAATAGGTCAAGTAGTTACACACAAACATATTAATAGTGCTTGCATAATTATTTACTACTGGAAATAATGTACTGCTTTCTTTCCATAAGTAAATCTGGCAGGATAAGCTCATTCAAAGATACAAATAACTTATTGAATTGGTTTAATTATTTATGTGAATTATCCTGAGTGTAATTCTGTACCGAGGTATCGATGCAAGAAGTGTTGATGAAAGCTAAAAACATTCAAGTAGTAATTTTTGATGCTGATGGAGTATTGACTGATGGCGACCTCCATCTTTCTGATAGTGGGGAAGAAATTAAAACGATTAATAGCCAAGATCGCCATGGTCTAAAAATGCTTAAGGCGAGCGGAGTTGAGCTTGCGATTATTACTGCCAGAGAGTCTCGCTGTATGAAATTACGGGCCGAAAACTTATCTATACCTCTTATCTTCCAGGGCACAAAAAACAAACTACAAGTATTCGAAGGTCTTCTAACAAAACTAGGGCTTGATGTTTCCGCTTGTGCATATATGGGTGATGACTTGATAGATTTGCCAGTGATGTCACGCTGTGGTCTTTCTATTTGTGTTCCTGCAGCTCCTGCACTAGTAAAAAAACAAGCGCATTATGTAACTCGTTTGGAAGGTGGACATGGTGCTGTGCGCGAGGTCTGCGAAATGATGATGCTTGCAAAAGGTACGCTGAATAGCCAATTAGAGAAATTCCTAATATGATTAATAGCTTACCAACTAAGTTTCCTTTGGTTCTGATTATTTTACTTGCGATATTCACATTCTGGATTGACAAGGCTGTACGACAACCATCTACAGAGCAAGGGGACTATACTCACCGAAACCCTGATTATGTCGTAGAAAATTTCTCAGCTCTCAGCGTAAACCATACTAATGGCTTGCGCCAAACACTTTCTGCAAAAAAGATGTCGCATTACTTGGACAATGATACTACTTACTTAGAACAACCCCGTCTAATCAATGCCCAACCTGGTAAACCTGATATGCGAGTAAGGGCAGACCGAGCTAATCTGACTGCTAATAGTGATGATGTTTTCTTAAATGGAAATGTCAAAGTGATACGCCATGACAAAAATGATGGGGAAACTACTTTGACCACAAGCTTTTTACACGTTATTCCTGATGATAACTTTGCAAAAACTGATAAATCTGTAACTATTATTGAAGCAAACACAATTATTAACTCGATTGGCGTGGAAATTGATAATGACTCTCAAATTATTCGTCTATTATCAGAAGTAAAATTTATCCATGATAAAACACGCTAAATTTCTATAACGTTTAATTACAACTGTAAATTATGAGATTTGTTTCTGTCATATTACTCTTGGCTATATTATATGTGGAAACTGCCTTAGCAGAACGTGCTGACCGTGATAAGCCAGTTCATCTAGAATCCGATCGCGCCACAGTTGAAAATACTGGCCGGACCAATGCGAGAGATAGAACTAGTGTGTTCACTGGTAATGTTGTACTCACCCAGGGAACCCTAGTTATCCGTTCTGACAAAATGGTGGTAAATGAGGATGCCAGCGGATTCAAAAATGCTACTGCCTATGGAAACCTTGCAAGTTTCCGACAGAAACGTGATGGTATGGATGAATATATTGAAGGATGGAGTGAGCGCATGGAATATGACAGCAAGGCTGACAAAGTAGAACTATTTAATCAAGCACGATTAAAACGTGGAATGGACGAAGTACGTGGAGATTATATTTCCTATGAAGCAACCACAGAATTTTTTCAGGTAAATAATGGAGCAAAAGCTAAAACAAACTCTGATAGTAGAGTACGTGCGGTAATACAGCCAAAGAAAAAAAGAAGGAATAAAGATTTAAAACCTTGAACCGGTGGCATCTTAATGGCAGATTAGAATCCTGAAAGAATGAGTGAATTTAAAGCTGAAAAATTAAAGAAACGATACAAATCACGTACCGTAGTGCAAGAGGTATCGATTTCTGTCTCAAGCGGAGAGATAATTGGCCTTTTAGGGCCTAATGGTGCGGGTAAGACTACTTGTTTTTACATGATGGTCGGATTGCTGCCACTTGATGGAGGAAGTATATACTTAGATGAACTTAATTTGACCCAGATGCCAATTCACCGACGTGCTCTTCTTGGACTGGGCTATTTACCTCAGGAAGCCTCAATTTTTCGACATCTTTCTGTGGCTGATAATATTTGTGCAATACTAGAATTACAAAATTACGGACCAGAAGAAGGACAGCAACATCTTGATAATTTATTGGATGACCTTAATATCAGCCACTTAAGAAATAATCCAGCATTGGGACTATCTGGTGGTGAGCGTCGTCGTGTAGAAATTGCTCGGGCACTGGCATCACAACCTCGTTTCATCCTTCTAGATGAACCGTTTGCTGGGGTAGATCCAATTGCAGTACTGGACATTCAGAAGATTATTCAGTTTCTCAAGAAGCGTAATATTGGCATACTTATTACTGACCATAACGTTAGGGAAACATTAGGAATTTGTGATCGAGCCTACATTATTAGTGAAGGTAATGTTTTAGCTAGCGGCATACCAGATGAAATCATTTATAATGAAAATGTAAGGAAGGTATATTTGGGAGAGCATTTTAGGCTGTAGAATCATAGATTCAGGTTGCTCTAACTGTGGATGATTGCCGCATCTTAAAAATTATGAAACCTACTCTCCAGCTTAAGTTATCTCAACAGCTAACGCTCACACCTCAATTGCAACAAGCCATACGGTTGTTGCAATTATCAACACTTGAACTGAATCAAGAAATTGAACGTATTGCTCAGGAAAATCCCTTACTAGAAATAGATGATGATACAAACCAAGGTAAATCGGAATACCAAGATACTTTGTTGGAAGATCAATTGGAATCACCGCCAACTAGTTTATCAAAACTGCAAGAAGAACAAACTGAAGTGATACCTGCCACTGAAACCGATGTCGAAGTTAAAACAAGATCGATTAACGAAACCGATTGGCCTGGAACATACGAAAATTTTCGTGGTACACGTGATGACAATGATGAGTATGACTTTCCGCAACAATCTAACGAGTCTCAAAGCTTACGTGAATATCTTAATCAACAACTTAATCTTAGCCAAATCAGTGATCGCGAGAAAAAGATTACCGGTCTACTAATCGATAGTCTCAATGATGACGGGTACCTTGCTCAGGATCTCGAAGAACTTGTTAATCTTCTTCCACCAGAACTTGATATAGACATCAATGCTTTAAATACGGCGCTAGAACATTTGCAGCATCTCGATCCACCTGGTATTGGCGCATGCAACTTGAAGCAGTGCTTGGTAATGCAGTTGCAGGCCCTGCCAAAAGATACGCCTTGTCTTGAGCAAGCATTGCTGTTAGTAAAAAATCACCTGGAAAGTTTAGCATCGCGTGATTTTAATGGAATCAAAAAGGTACTAGGGTGTAATGATGATGACCTTCGAATAATTCAGTCACTTATTACCCATCTAAATCCTAAACCAGGAGCGGAGTTCACTTCCTCAGTATCTCATTACGTTATACCTGATGTAATTGTTTCAAAAACTACCTCCACCTGGGTAGCAAACCTCAATCCAGAAGCAATCCCACGTCTTAGAATTAATCACCTATATGCTAATATTCTAAAACATAACCACACTGACCAAACACAACAACTTTTCAGTCAATTGGATGAAGCAAAGTGGCTCATCAAGAATACTCATCAGCGCTTCGATACTATTCTGAAAGTATCTCGTGCCATTGTCGAACGACAACAACAATTCTTTGAGCATGGCGCAGTTGCAATGCGCCCGTTGGTACTTAGAGAAATTTCTGAAACTTTGGATTTACATGAGTCGACAGTATCCCGTGTCACAACACAGAAATTTATGCGTACACCACGTGGTATATTTGAACTAAAATATTTCTTTGGCAGTCACGTAGGAACCGATACTGGTGGCTCTTGCTCAGCTACAGCAATTCGTGCCCTAATAAAACAATTGGTAAATTCAGAAAATACAAAAAAACCACTTAGTGACCAGCAAATTTCTAAGATTCTTGGTCAGCAAGGGATTGTAGTAGCCAGACGTACAATTGCAAAATACCGAGAATCAATGCTAATTCCTCCAGTTAATCTTCGTAAATCATTTTAATCCAAATAAAAAAGGAGCTATGATGAACCTTAACCTTACTGGTCACCATATAGAGATTACTCCAGCTATGCGTGACTATGTTACTGCTAAGATGGTAAAAATAAAACGTCATTTTAACAACGTAATTGATGTTAACGTAACGTTATCTGTGGAAAAGCTAAAGCAAAATGCTGAAGCAAGCGTACACGTACGTGGCAAAGATATTTTCGTCGAAACAAACAGCGCTAACATGTACGCCTCCATAGACAACCTGGTAGATAAACTTGATCGCAAAATCCTAAAGTACAAAGAAAAGAATGTAGCTCATCGTAATAATACATTTAAAAATCAGGAATCAGAACAGTCAGATTAAGTAGATGTTAATTTTGTGAAATAACTATATAAATACCGGGATGAGGAATCTTTATATCTGCAGTTACTACAATCCAAGTCTAAAACATTAAATAAACCAAAGTTAATATTCTATGAACCTAATTACACAACTATTACCACTATCAAACATCATTGTGGACCTAGAGGCGACCAGTAAAAAACGAGTATTTGAGCAGGTAGGAATATTATTTGAAGACAACTTACATATTGCACGTAATCAAGTATTTGATAGTCTATTCGCGCGTGAGAAACTAGGTTCTACAGGTCTAGGCCAGGGCGTAGCGATCCCACATGGAAGAATAAAAGGCCTACAAAAAGCTACTGCAGCATTTATTAGAATGAAGGAATCAATTTTATTTGATGCGCCAGATGGTAGGCCAGTAGACTTGATATGTATATTACTAGTACCTGAAAAAGCAACAGACCAACACTTGCAAATATTGAGTGAACTAGCACAAATGTTTAGCGTTAAAAGTTTTCGTGAAAGCCTACTAACATGCAAAGATGCCGCGGAAACTCATCAGATCATTTCTAATTGGACTCCGAATGCCACAAATCAGCATAACTCAATTGTTTGAGGAAAATTGTGAAAAACTAGGGTTAACCTGGAAAACTGGTAGAGATGATGGTGATAAACAGGTTATTGATGATGTCTCTCAGAGTAATCAAGGTGTAATTGGACATCTAAATTTTGTCCATCCAAATTGGATACAAGTTTTGAGTAGTGATGAGGTTGAATACTTAAATCAACTTGACTCAGCATCATTACAGCATAATATGCAACGACTTACCCAAAGCCGTCTATCATGTATTATTGCAACGGGTGGTGTCATTGTACCAGATTCACTAAATACATTAGCTAACTCCACTCATACCCCCATACTATGCACGGATCGCTCTAGTTTAGAAGTAATGTGGCTGTTACGCCCTTACCTATGGCGCGTCTTGGCCCCCTCAGATAGTATGCACGGTGCTCTTCTTGATGTACTGGGAATGGGCGTAATGATTACAGGAGAAAGCGGTGTTGGTAAAAGTGAGTTAGCGTTGGAGTTGATCAGTCGTGGTCACGGTCTGGTTGCGGACGACGTGGTAGAGTTACACCGTATAACTCCAGAGACCCTAGAGGGACAAAGTCCGGAGATGCTACGCGATTTCCTTGAAGTACGCGGCCTTGGAATGCTTAACATTCGTACTATTTTTGGTGAAACAGCAGTACGTCGACGAAAAAATCTTAAATTAATCGTACAACTACAAAAAGCTAGTGCTTCCGAGTTTAATGCACTTGAAAGACTTCCGATAAACAACGTTAATGAAGATATTATGGGTATAAATATCCGCAAAGTTATTATTCCGGTTGCGGCCGGACGCAACCTAGCAGTACTCGTTGAAGCAGCAGTACGAAATTATGTCCTACAATTACGAGGTATGGATAGTACTAAGAATTTTCTTGAACGGCATGAACAAGAAATGGAAAATAAAAAACCCAAATAGAATCACGAAAGAGATTATAAATACACAGAATTATGAGTCTTCTTATTGTGAAATTTTAAATTCTTATTCTGTTTCACGACTAAAGTAAAATGCAACTAATTGTCATTAGCGGCCTTGCGGGCTCAGGAAAGAGTATTGCGCTCACTGTACTAGAAGATAGCGGATATTACTGTGTCGATAACCTTCCTGCAAATCTGTTACAAGAAGTTATACTCTACTTTAAAAAATCTAGACATCCACGCATTGCGATTAGCATCGATGCTCGAAGTCGTGAAACACTTCATCTGTTTCCAAAACAGTTGGCCGATTTGAAAAAACAAGAAATTGACATACGCTTGTTATTTTTAGAAGCTAAAACCGATACACTAGTAAAACGTTTTTCAGAAACCCGCCGCCGTCATCCATTAAGTGATGACCATCTCACGTTACTAGAATGTATACAGCTAGAAAGAGAAATATTAGCAGATGTTAAAGATCTTGCGCACTGTATCGATACCAGCGACTTAAGTGCTAGCTCATTACGTACCTGGGTTAGGGACTTTATTGACCTAGATCGTTATCGTCTAACAATTCTTTTTCAGTCTTTTGGCTTTAAGCATGGAATTCCACTTGATGCAGATATAGTATTCGATGTACGCTGCCTTCCTAATCCCTACTATGAAGAACATTTAAAATCTCTTACTGGAGTAGATAAAGCAGTTATTGAATACCTCTCTGGACACATAGATGTCAATAACATGTTCAACGATATTAAACAGTTCATAGATGATTGGTTACCATGTTTTATTCGTGATAACAGAAATTACCTAACCGTTGCTATCGGGTGCACAGGTGGGCGTCACCGCTCAGTATATTTTGCTGAGAACCTGGCAAAATATTTTATTGAAAAAAATCAAGTTTTAGTACGGCATCGAGAATTAAGCCCATAATTTGAAATGTTTTATCAATCAGTGTTGTATGTCTCATCAAAAATGAGTTTTCTAAAGGGCCCGCTTAAATCATGATGTTATACTGCAAATATAATGGCTGATTGATGGATTAACAATGAGTAAACAACAGACTATTGCGCTAGCTTTTACTGGTGCATCTGGTATGCCTTATGGTATACGTCTACTGGAAATGCTTTTGGCTAGTGGTAATCACGTTTATTTGCTGTACTCACAAGCAGCACAAATTGTTGCACAACAGGAAATGAAGTTAACACTGTCATCCCGCCCTAAAGAAACAGAAGAGTTCTTCAATCAACGTTTTAAAGCTACTAAAAATCAATTACGTGTACTTGGAAGAGAGGAATGGTTCGCACCAGTGGCTTCCGGCTCAAACCCCGCAAACTCAATGGTGATATGCCCCTGTACAATGGGAACTCTGGCTGCTATTGCTGCAGGATTAGGGCAGAAACTAATAGAACGTGCGGCTGATGTGATGCTAAAAGAAAATCATAAACTCATTTTGGTGCCACGAGAAATGCCATTCTCTACTATCCATTTGGAAAATATGCAAAAGCTAGCGAGATGCGGCGCAGTGATTCTGCCTGCTAACCCAGGGTTCTATCATCATCCTACAAACATACAAGATCTTATAGATTTCGTCGTTGCAAGAATTCTTGATCACCTAGATGTGGAACACTCCCTTATTCCACGTTGGGGTAAGAAAAATTTATAGTTACTGATATTATTTTATAATTCGCCTTCTTGGTTTAAAATAATACTTTAAGCTATTTTAAACATTCTTTGATGCGCACTTCTCAATAGAAATTGCCATGATTCCATTAGTGGTTACCTGATAAATCCCAGCCTCTGTTACAATAAAATCCACAGGAATATCATGTGGCCTGTGATGAATGTCTTCTAACCGTAGAATTTCAAACGCTACACCAATTACCAGGGGACGTGGGTTGATTGAGGAAAGTGTACGATCATAATATCCTCCGCCATAGCCAAGTCGATATCCTTGCTCATCAAAGCCAAGCATGGGCACAATTATAACCTTTACAGCTACCAATTCAGTGTTATCGGGAACAAGAATATTGTAGGCACCTGTTTTCATTGGGGCTTCTTTCCACCATTTACGATAACGTATCAATTTATTTTCGACTTCAGGTAATGCAAGTGTTGCACCACGTTCCAGAATTATTTCTATCACTGGACGTGGATCATATTCTCCACGATGGGGCCAGTAAAATCCTACTGTATTCTTCGATAGTATTGGAAATCCACGCTCTATGGAGGTAGTAATTGCCATACTCCAGCATAATCGGTCACTCTCAGCAATCGCTTCCCGGCATGCTAGCAATTTATGGCGCTGTTTCTCTCTCCACTTTTGCCATGTATCCATTTTCTAAATTCGTTCGTTTTTGAAAATAATTTGATTTTAAAATATTTCTCACTGGTGCAGGAATCCCCATCTCTAGTGCCCCACTAAAAGTTACCCATTTTCGTTTACTCCGACTTTTGGTGGAGGTTTGTGAAATAACTTGTAACGATCGTAGGTAAATCCGTAACTTAAAGTGTGTAAAAATATGATCTATATATGGTAAATTAGCCAGTAATTTTATTTCTATTCCAAGACTTTGAGCACAATATAAGGAAATGTCATCTTTTATTTTAACTTCTGGCAGACTCCAAAGTCCTCCCCAGATACCTTCCGATGGACGTTGTTCCAATAAAACTTCACCTCGTCTCATTATTATGAGCATTACTGTTTCTTTGAATACTTGTTGTCTATGGGGTCGAGAAATAGGAAGTTTATCTTCTAAGTTTCCCTGAAATGCAATACATTGTAGCCGTATTGGACATATAACACATTTAGGTTTAGTGCGAGTACAAACGGCTGAGCCAAGGTCCATTAATGACTGGGAATATGTTTTAATATTATTCTTGACGTTTTTTTTTGGTAACAGTTCCTCAGCTTTATTCCATAGAAAAACCTCCGTTTTCTTATCTCCAAGATAGTCCCACACGCCAAAGTAGCGAACTAAAACACGTTTGACATTTCCATCCAGTATTGCAGAACGTTTTCCAAAAGCGAAAACCGCTATTGCTGCTGCAGTTGAGCGGCCTATGCCTGGGAACTGTTGAATCAGTTCAGTTTCTATTGGAAATTTACCGTTATATTTATTAACGATTAATTGTGCAGTTCTGTGCAAATTTCTTCCTCGTGAATAATAGCCTAAGCCACTCCATAAAGCTAAGACCTCGTCAAGAGATGCTAATGCAAGAGTATTAATATCGGGGTAGCATCGTAGAAACCTTAAATAATATGGAATGACTGTTGCCACCCTAGTTTGTTGTAACATAATCTCTGATAGCCAAATAGCATATGGATCACTTGTATTCTGCCAAGGAAGTTGATGCCGACCATGTGTTCTTTGCCAGCGAATAAGCTGAACAGAAAATTGTGAATGTTTCATACTAAACAAAATTATTAACTAATCCTATTGCTCTTAATATTTAATTGAGCAAAGGAAGGTATAAGAAATTTATCAATAATTGGAATACACATGGAGCGGGTGAAGGGAATCGAACCCTCGTCGTAAGCTTGGGAAGCTTCTACTCTACCATTGAGCTACACCCGCATGCTAAAATATATTCGAATTCAGATTGCTAATTTTAACTTATACAAATCACTTTTTAAAATGATAGAGCTCACAATTAACGGCCAGCTACAACACTTTGATGCTACATTAAGTGTTGCCCAATTATTGGAAAGTATGACACTAAAAAATAAACGCATTGCTGTTGAATGCAACGGTCAGATTATTCCTCGTAGCAAATTTAGCAAGCGAACATTGATGAATGGAGACAAACTTGAAATTGTAGTTGCAGTTGGTGGAGGATAGTTTTCTTCACCAAAGAGAACAACCATACAGTATGAGAAATTATTAACAAGACTTCATGAACACTCTTATTATTTCTGACAAAACATATTCCTCTCGACTTTTAGTTGGTACAGGAAAATACAAGGATTTTACCCAAACTCGTGAAGCAGTTGATGCGAGCGGCGCTCAAATTATCACAATTGCTGTCCGTCGTACCAACATCGGTCAGAATACCAACGAACCAAACTTACTAGACCTACTGCCACCCTCACAATTCACTTTGTTACCTAATACTGCTGGCTGCTTCACAGCAGAAGATGCAGTGCGTACTTTATACCTTGCCCGTGAATTGCTCGATGGCCACAATTTGGTAAAACTAGAGGTTCTAGGTGACCCAAATACACTGTATCCAAATATTGTGGAGACCATTAAAGCTGCCAAGATTTTAGTGAAAGAAGGTTTCAAATTAATGGTATATACTTCTGATGACCCCGTAATCGCAAAGCAACTTGAAGACATTGGCTGTGTTGCGATAATGCCATTGGCATCTTTGATTGGTTCAGGTATGGGCATCCTAAACCCGTGGAATTTACAAATTATTATTAATAATGCAAAAGTTCCGGTAATAGTTGATGCAGGTGTCGGCACTGCTTCTGATGCGACCATAGCTATGGAACTTGGTTGCGATGGTGTGTTAATGAATACTGCCATTGCTTCTGCAGAGAACCCAGTGCTTATGGCTTCAGCTATGAAAAAAGCAGTAGAGGCAGGACGAGAAGCTTTTTTATCTGGACGAATGGAAAAACAACCATACAGTGCAAACCCTAGCTCCCCAATAAGCAACATGATTACCAGTAGTAAAAATAAAGTTACATAAATCCTCACTTACTTTTCACGAAATGTCATATCACCATGCTATTCCTCGTAGTTTTGTGCTTCGCCAAGGTCGTGTTTCGAATGCCCAGCGCCGTGCTTACGAAACATTACTATCGAATTACGGGATACCATTTAAAAAAAATATACTTGACTTGGAAACAATTTTTTCTAGAAATGCCCCAAAATATCTTGAGATCGGCTCTGGTATGGGAGAAGCTACTGCTGCTATAGCTAAGACAAATCCGCAAAACGACTATCTTGCTATCGAAGTCTATACTCCAGGTGTGGGCGGACTACTGCTACAAATCGAAGAACTAGGTTTAACCAATTTACGTATTATCCAGCACGACGCAGTAGAAGTTCTGAATTATATGATACCGCTAGGGTGCCTTGAAGGTATACATATTTTCTTTCCTGATCCTTGGCCTAAATTGCGCCACCACAAGCGCAGATTAATGCAACCAGAAATCGTATCGATACTGTGTAAACGTATCAAGCATGGCGGTTATATTCATGTAGCAACTGATTGGGAAAACTATGCTGAACAAATTCATGAAGTTTTACGTAATGAACCAGAACTTACAAGTACTGATAAAAACTACAGACAACATCAGAAATACAGGCCACCAACCAAGTTTGAACAACGTGGGTTGCATCTAGGCCACAATATATGGGATTTAGTATTCAAGAAAAATATCTAAAATTAGACTCATCTTGTCAATAATTCATAATTAAAAATTTAAGTAGCTCGTGGGAATTCTATATACTCTCATGTAGAGTCAAACCATATGTCTTATTTCCACTTGTTCATTACAACTTCATATTATCTTTGAATTTGAATACGTAAATTGTCTGTCTTAACTACTAGATTAATCTGACAAGAAAATCTGTAATAAATCATTGAGAAATCGCCTACCAGTAAAAGTTGGCATAATGCGTTGATGGTCACGGATTATTAATCCACGCTGTATACTCTCGTCAAGTTGCCGTTTAATATATGTAAGTGATAAGCCAGTACGTTGCTGAAACATTTCTATCTCAAACCCTTTAGTAAGCCGTAAAGCATTCATCAAAAATTCGAATTGTCTATCAGCAAGTTTTACTTCATGCTGCTCTTGTATTAATGTATCTATGTCAATCGTGTTAAGTGCTGCCTTTGCAAGAAATTCTCTAGGATTTTTATAGCGCATTTTTCGTATAATCTTTTCAGCAAAACTAATCTTACTATGTGCGCCTGCACCGATACCAAGATAATCACCAAATAACCAATAATTTAGATTGTGCTGTGACTTGTATCCTAATTGAGAGAATGCAGAGGTTTCATAATTTATATAGCCTCTATTTTCAAGTTCTTCTTCAATTTTTAATTGTATTTCTGCTGATAAATCTTCATTGGGAAGTGATGGCGGACAATGATGAAATAACGTATTTGGTTCCAATGTAAGTTGATAAGCAGAGATATGCTGAACCCCAAAGGCACATGCTGTCTTGATATCTTTGTAGGCTTCCTTTAGCGTCTGGTTGGGAAGTGCATACATTAAATCAAGGTTAATATTGTTGAAATTTCTTTGTGCAATTTCTACTGCACGGTGTGCCTCCCTATCGTTGTGAATACGCCCAAGCTTTTGTAGATATATTGGGTTAAAGCTTTGGATACCAATAGATAATCGATTGATTCCCGCTGCTCCATAATCAGCAAATTTTTGTGCTTCAAATGTACCAGGATTAGCTTCTAGCGTAACTTCAGCATAATGTTCTAAGGGTAGTAATGTTCTAATAATGGTTAGGATTTTATCTATAGATTGAGCACTGAATAAACTAGGTGTACCACCACCGAAAAAAATACTGACAATTCTACGACCCCAAACTTGGGGTAACGCAACTTCTAAATCACGTATAAGTCCATCCAAATATTCAGCTTCCAATGCACTGACATTTCTATCATCTATTTCGTGCGAATTGAAATCGCAATAGGGACATTTCTTCAAACACCAGGGAATATGAATATAAAGACTTAATGGTGGGAGCGTTATCAATCCTTGTGATTGAGATTTAAGAGTGTTTGGAGAAGCAATTATTGTAGTCATAGCAAGATCGATATCTGGAAAATAAAGAATACTGCTTTGCTTCTACAACTAACTTTTAATTTCTTCTGCTTTATCTCTACTAGGGTTATTTAATGTATCTTCCCTGATACGTTTAGCTAGTAGCGCTAATGCTTTTCCACGATGACTAATTTTATTCTTATGGTCTATCGAAAGTTCAGCTGCTGTCATACCCAAATCTGGAAGGAAGAAATAGGGATCGTATCCAAAACCACCTTTACCACGTGGCTCTAAAACTATCCTACCATACCAGACTCCCTCAGTAATGATAGGCTGCGGGTCATCAGCATAATGCATTAACACTATGATGCAGTAATAATGGGCATTATGATCCTGCAAGGTTCTTAGCTCTCCTATCAACTTCTGATTATTTCGTTCATCTGACTTAGGTTCTCCAGCATAACGAGCCGAGTAAACTCCTGGCTCGCCACTCAGGGCATCTACACAGATTCCCGAATCGTCTGCCAGTGCAGGTAACCCGGTACATATACTTGCATGACGAGCCTTTGCAAGAGCATTCTCTACAAATGTAGAATAGGGCTCTTCTGCTTCAGTGACATTAAATTCAGACTGAGCTAAGACCTGAATTCCTAAGGGCTTAAGTAAATGACAAAACTCTTTTAGTTTGCCTGAATTATTGCTGGCAATAACGATTTTTTTCATTTCTGTGAACTAATTTAGTTAATTTCTAACGCTTTTTTCTGAATCATGATAAGGTCCTGTATACCTTGCTGCGCCATATCCAACATATCGTTCAGCTCTTGCCTACTAAATGAAACACCCTCTGCGGTTCCTTGCACTTCTACTAACCCAGAACTGCCAGTCATAACAACATTCATATCAGTATCACAGGAAGAATCTTCCATATAATCTAGATCTAGTACTGGAATACCCTTATAAATACCAGTCGATATGGCAGCCACATGATCAAGTATTGGTGTGTTTTCTATCACCTGCTGATGCAATAATTTTTCCACTGAGTCATATAGCGCCACAAATGCACCAGTAATACTAGCAGTACGGGTACCACCATCCGCTTGAATTACATCACAATCAAGCTGTATGGTTCGTTCTCCAAGCTTTCCAAGATCTACCACTGAGCGCAGTGCACGTCCAACAAGACGTTGGATTTCCATAGTACGACCGGATTGCTTTCCTTTAGAAGCTTCACGCTGCATTCGTTCATCAGTAGAACGCGGGAGCATACCGTATTCTGCAGTTAACCAACCCTGGTTCTTACCCTTAAGAAAAGATGGAACTTTTTCGTTTATACTTGCAGTGCATAACACTTTAGTATCACCAAACTCTATTAATACTGCACCTTCTGCATATTTTGTGTAATGACGAGTAATTTTTATAAGGCGAAGTTGACCTGGAGCACGATTACTTGGACGCATAGTTATTAGAACCCTTATGGTGACGTTTATTCTTTTATGACTTTTCTATTGCTACATTGGTAAAATTTATGAAAGAATCAATGAATGAACTCATGAATTTAAGTATGTACTTATTATGAGCAAAATTTACGATAATGGCATGAGCAAATTCATATGTATTATTTTAACGTATTCAGAACCCATCAGTGGATAAGTTAGCTATGATCTACAGCATGACTGGTTATGCAGCAATTTCTAAAGAAACTCCTTACGGCTCGCTGAATTTAGAATTACGCTCAGTAAATCACCGTTATCTCGATATTCAGTTCCGCCTGCCTGAGAAATTCCGTTCACTGGAACCTTCAATGCGTGAACTTATAACCACCCAATTAAATCGTGGAAAAGTAGATTGCTATATTAGCTTCTATCCACAACCAAATTCTGCCGATCAACTACAACTTAATACTGATTTACTACAAAGATTGCTGGAATTAAACCAAGCCGTGAGAAAAGCGGTGCCAGATTCTCCTAATCTAGGAGTTTCAGATATTCTCCATTGGCCTGGCATACTAAAAACTGATATTTTACCTGCCGAGAATTTAAGTGCTCATTGTATAGAATTATTACAAGCTACACTTGATGAATTTAAAGCTGTACGCGCACGCGAAGGTGAGAAACTAAAAATACTTTTACTTGAACGCTTGACAAGAATGCGTCAATTAGCGACCGAAGTATTGCCACGTATTCCTGAATTACTTAAAAATTTCAACCAAAAAATTACAGTCCGGCTGAATGCTGCTATGTTAAATTGTGATGACGACCGCATCCGCCAAGAACTTACACTGTTTGCCAGCAAGATTGATGTTGACGAGGAATTATCCCGTTTACAAACTCATATTGACGAAGCTGAACGTGTTTTAATCAATGGTGGGGTGGTTGGTAAGCGTCTAGATTTTTTAATGCAGGAACTTAACCGTGAGGCCAATACGCTTGCTTCAAAATCAGTAGATGCAGAAGTATCTAAAATTTCTGTGGAGATTAAGGTCTTAATAGAACAAATGCGTGAACAAATACAAAATATTGAGTAGCATTCTAGATTATAAACTCGCACCTTGATCATCAATTTAAAAACTAATACAGAAAGCTTACAGTATGCCGCTTGGTATGGATTCTAATAAGAAATAAATTTAAGATATCCTTAACTTATGCCGTTTATGTAAATGCTTTACTTCCAAATACGCACTGCGATATAGATTAAGGTAAATGCTTTTATCAACAACTGCCTTATTGGTTTTAACATAAGATGTGTCATTACTACCTTGACAAATTGGCGAGATTCAGCAATGCTGCTATATGATGATGAAATATCTTAGAAATTATATTGTGCTAGTGATGTTTACTAGCATGCTGACTAACGCATTTGGCTGGGCGTTTAGTGGTGAAGTATTTGCACATGAACTTGATCATGAACACCCAATTCTCTCACTTGATCCCACAGCACATTTAAATGCCCATCAACATGATACTAACAAAGATAGCAGCCAATTAGATGCTGCTACTCATCTATGTCTTCATGCTTCTGGGCAATATCAACCCTTTTATTTTACTGATCTTATACTTGTTCCCGCTCCTGTTAGCTCAAATACTTTGGCTATATTTATTTCAGACTTCATTCCCGACTCTATTTCAGATCCACCTCTTCGTCCTCCACGAAACCCCTTCATAATCTAGATCATCAAGTTACGCTGATACTCTCTCTAGAGGTAACCCAGGTTTGCTGATTTCAACTGATATAACTTTAAGCGCTATCTGGTAGGCGTACTTGCTGCATTTTATCTATCTTAGAACCAGCATCCTTACCACTCTAGAAGTGGTAAGTGCTATGGATACAAATATATAAGGTTTACGGAGGTTCTATGAAAATAAGCTATTTGTTTATGTTTACACGGCGTAATATTTTAGGCGGACTGCTTATTCTTACATTAAATTGTATGTCTCAAGTAGTTGCCGAGGAAACTGCTCTTAATATACTTCTTGAAGAAGATATAGAGTCTCCTAGATCGTCACAATTAAATGAGGAAAATGACCTCACTCTACGTGACGCCATACATCTTATGCTGCAAAGCAATCCAGAATTAGCTTCTTTTTCCAAAGAAATACGGGCGCAAGAAGGTATAAAAATTCAAGCTGGTAAATTTAAGAACCCAGAACTAGATGTCGAATCAGAGGATATCAACGCCAACACACGGCCTAATACTCGCGCAGCGCAATTTACCACAATTCGTTTCAGTCAACTAATCGAACTTGGTGGAAAACGCTCTGCCCGGATAAACGCTGCGTCAATAGGTCAGGAGCTAGCAAATAGAAATTATGAATCCAAGAGATTAGAGTTAATTACACGTGTAGCAAATGTTTTTACTAAGGTACTAGCAGGACAAGAACGACTACGACTTGCAGAAGAAAGCATACAGCTAGCGCAAAAAGTTGTGGATTCAGCGAATAAGCGTGTTGAGGCTGGTAAAGCGCCGCCTATTGAGGAAACTAAAGCCAAGGTGGCCTTTTCTACAACCAACATTGAACTTGAACAAACACAGCGAGATCTAGCGGCATCACGCAAGCAACTCTCGCTATTATGGGGAAGCTCATCGCCACAATTTAAAAAAGTATTAGGAAATCTTGAATCACATGTTGTGATACCAAGCTTTGAAGTCCTAGAGCAACGAATGAGTGAGAACCCTGTAGTTCTCCACAGTATAAAAAATATAGAACAGCACAAAGCATTATTAGAAATTGAAAAATTACGTCGTATTCCTGATATTACATTTGGTGCCGGTATCAGGCGATACACTCAAGCTGATGAGACAACAGCCATCATAAATGTATCCATACCAATTCCATTATTTGATCTAAATCAAGGAAACATGCAAGCTGCAAATCAGCGTGTGGGTAAAGCAATTGATCAACAGGCAGCAACTAATTTACAACTTAGGTCTGAGCTTACAGGAACCTATGAAGCTTTATTAGCAGCACAAAATGAGATTAAAGTACTGAATGGTGAAATATTACCTGGAGCTAAAAGTTCTTTCGACATAGCAAATAAAGGCTATGAACTTGGAAGATTTAGTTTCTTAGAAATGCTTGATGCACAGCGCACCTTGTTCCAAAGCCAAATTTTATACATTCGTGCACTCACTAACTACCATCATTTAATTAATGAAATCGAACGCCTGACTGCCTCGCCAATTGATGGTACCGAAAATCAATTAATAAGTATTCGTAGTAACAAGGATGGTGAGGGATAGATCATGGATAGAACTCAATTAAAGTCAATAATTATTGTAATCATTATTGGGACTATCTTGGGAAGCGTAATCCTTACTTGGGAGAGAGACACCTCGTCTACTGTCGTCGATACTGAAATCAATCTAGCAACAAGTAAAATTTCATCAACAGAGATAGATGGCGAAACACAATCCAAATACAGCACAGGCCCTAAAGGTGGAAAACTATTTACAACAGAAAGCTTCGGTGTAGAAGTAATGATTTATGAAAAAGGTACCCCCCCACAGTTTCGCCTCTATCTCTATGAGAATGGCAGGCCACTTCCACCTGCAGAAGCCAAAGTTAACATCACGGTAACACGGCTTGGTGTGCCAGCACAATTATTCAAATTCACTCCTGAAAGTAATTATCTTATTGGTGATCAGTTGATAGAAGAGCCTCACTCTTTTGAAATGGTAATTACTGCAGAGCGAAATGGTAAAACTTTTCATTGGAACCATGCCCAAATTGAGGGGCGAGTGAAAATGCCAAATGCCAGCTTGAAGAGTAATGGCATCAAAATTATTACAGCCGGTCCAGCAACAATCAATCCAACACTTACACTACCAGGCGAAATCATATTTAACCATCATACTATTGTAAAAGTAGTGCCGCGTATGCCGGGCATGATTACATCCGTTAACCTTCACGTCGGTCAACAAGTGAAAAAAGGTGAAATATTAGCAGTGATTGAAAGTCCATTGTTGGCTGAATTACGCAGCCAACATCTAATTGCTCAGAAACGATTAACACTTGCGCGAACCACTTTCGAACGAGAAAAACAACTATGGGAAGAGAAAATTACTGCTAAACAAGATTATCTTGCTGCAAAGGGAATGTGGGAGGAAGCTGAAGCTAAATTGAATCTCGCCTCAGTAAAATTGCGCTCACTTGGGATACAGCCTGAATCAAGTCATTCAGGACAGAATCTAGCTCGTTTCGAAATCCTTGCCCCGATTTCCGGTCTCATCATCTCTAAAGCTGGCGCGCTGGTACTAGGCGGAACAATCAAAGAAGATCAAAATATTTTTACCATAGCTGATGTATCAACAGTTTGGACGGCTATTACTGCTTACCCGAAAGACCTGAGTATTGTGAAGGTAGGACAAAAAGTAGTGGTCAGGGCAACGGCGTTTAATGTTGTAGGCGAGGGGAAAATAACCTATATCAGTACATTGATTGGCGAGCAAACTCGCACCGCCACAGTACGTGTTGAGCTTGATAACAAAGATGGCAGATGGCGCCCAGGTATGTTTATAAATGCAGAATTGGTAACAGAAGAAATTCAGGTGCCAGTTGCCGTATCAATGGATGCTATTCAGGCGATACGTAACTGGTCGGTAGTATTTGGTCGCTATGGAGAATACTTTGAAATACGTCCACTGGAACTGGGACGTAGTGATGGAAAAATGGTGGAAGTGTTAAAGGGGTTCTCAGCCGGTGAGCAATATGCAGCAGGTAACAGTTTTGCTATTAAGGCTGAGCTAGGCAAGGCCGGTGCATCTCATGACCATTAGAAAAAATAGCTATTCGTATATCTACAGGATAACCCCAAGAAACTAGCTAAAGATAATTATGCTTGAACATATTTTACGCGTATCCATAAACAAAGGCTGGCTTGTCCTGATAGGTGTGATCGTGATGGCCACGCTTGGAGTCTATAGCTACCAGAGACTCCCTATTGATGCCGTACCAGATATTACCAACATACAGGTGCAGATCAATACTCAGGCAGCTGGCTATTCTCCGATGGAAGCTGAACAACGCGTAACCTTCCCGATCGAGCGGTCCATGGCAGGACTTCCCAATCTAGAATATACACGTTCCATTTCTCGCTATGGACTATCTCAAGTCACAGTGATCTTCAAGGACGGTACTGATATCTACTTCGCCCGGCAACTGGTAAATCAACGGATTCGAGAGGCTAAAGGCATGCTGCCTGCTGGGATCGTACCCACAATGGGGCCAATCTCAACGGGTCTTGGTGAAATCTTTATGTACGTAGTCAAAGCTGAAAAAGGTGCTAAAAAACCAGATGGAACATCATACACTCCAATTGATTTACGAGAAATACAAGACTGGATCATTAAACCACAGTTGCGTACAGTCGAAGGCGTAACTGAGGTCAACTCGGTTGGTGGTTTTGTTAAACAGTTTCATGTCACCCCCTATCCAGAGAAACTTATTTCTTTTGGATTAACACTCAAGGATGTCGTTATTGCACTAGAGCGCAATAATCTTAACGTGGGCGCCGGTTATTTTGAAAAAAGCGGCGAACAATTTTTAGTCCGAATACCTGGACAGGTATCGAATCTAGATGAAATAGGTGAAATCATTCTAGGTAGCCACAAAGGTGTACCGATACGTATCAAGAATGTTGCTGACATTCTTATAGGCAAGGAATTACGAAATGGTGCTGCTACCCAGGATGGCGAAGAAGTGGTACTGGGCACTGCTCATATGTTAATAGGAGAAAATAGCCGTACCGTCTCCCTAGCAACTGCTAAGAAATTAAAGGAGATAAACCGTAGCTTACCTGCAAATGTAGTTGCAACTCCTGTCTATAATCGCACTACCTTAGTGGATAAAACTATTCAAACCGTCGCAAATAACTTGTTTGAAGGTGCTGCATTAGTAATTGTTGTGTTATTCCTATCTCTTGGCAACTTACGTGCTGCATTGATTACTGCACTTGTTATCCCACTCTCGATGTTATTTACATTTAGTGGAATGGTCACCAATCATGTCAGCGCCAACTTGCTTAGCCTGGGTGCACTTGATTTTGGCATCATCGTCGACGGTGCCGTCATCATTGTAGAAAACTGTATTCGGCGTCTAGCCCTTGAGCAAAAAAGGTTGAATCGAGAATTAACCCCCACTGAGCGATTTGGGATCGTTTTTGATGCATCCAAGGAAGTGCGACGGGCTTTGCTTTATGGACAAGTCATTATTATGGTGGTTTATTTGCCTGTCTTTGCGCTATCTGGTGTAGAAGGAAAAATGTTCCACCCTATGGCTTTCACGGTCATTATGGCATTACTGGGAGCGATGATACTTTCTATTACATTTGTTCCAGCTGCTGTTGCTCTATTTCTCTCTGGGAAAATGGTTGAAAAGGAAAGTTCCATAGTAGCATGGACTAAGAAAATCTATAGGCCTGCATTGACCTCTGCAATGAGAAATAGGGGACTAACTCTCACCATAGCTACGATTATTATAATACTGTCTGGGTTGCTTATAACCCGTATGGGCTTGGAATTTATGCCTAACCTCGACGAGGGGGATATTGCGCTCCATGCAATTCGTATTCCAGGAACAAGCCTCACTACAGCTATTGAAATGCAAACTGAGCTGGAGAAAACCATCAAAACATTCCCCGAAGTTGACAGGGTTTTTACCAAAATCGGAACTGCTGAAATTGCTACAGACCCGATGCCGCCGAATGTTGCTGATGTTTTTATAATTCTCAAGCCGAAATCGGAATGGTTGGGGCCACGCCATAATAAGTTGGACCTGATTTCTGAGATGGAGCAGATGGTACAGAAAGTTCCAGGCAATAAGTACGAATTTACTCAGCCGATACAAATGCGATTTAATGAACTACTGTCAGGTGTCCGAGCAGATGTTGCAGTAAAAGTATTTGGCGATAACCTGGATACCCTCCTCGCTGTAGGAGAAGAAATTGAAGAGCTACTTGTAACCATCCCGGGTGCTGCAGATGTAAGAACCGAACAAATCGCTGGATTGACGGTATTATCCGTCCACATGAATCGTGCAAAAATGTCGCGCTATGGTTTAAACGTAGCCGATGTACAGGATGCTATCAGTATTGCTATTGGTGGAAAAACTGCTGGTATCGTCTATGAGGGGGACCGTCGTTTCAACCTGCAAGTACGTTTGCCTGAATCATTACGTGGCAATATTGAAGCACTTAGGCGTTTGCCGATCAGACTCCCAACTTTTAGTACGGATAGTATTACAAGTATTCCTTTGGCTGGCTCACCCGCCTATGTTGCTTTAGGGGAGGTGGCCAACCTTGATCTAGTCCAAGGACCTAATCAAATAAGCCGAGAAAATGGCAAACGTAGAGTAGTCGTTACCACAAATGTTCGTGGACGTGACCTTGGTTCTTTCGTCAACGAGGCTGAAGAACTTATCAGCAAGAAATTACAATTTCCTTCAGGATACTGGGTAACATGGGGAGGACAATTTGAACAACTATTATCTGCAGTTCAACGGCTTCAAATAGTGATCCCGCTTGCTCTTGGACTAGTGTTACTCTTACTTTACACTATGCTCGGAAATGGCCGTGATGTTTTATTGGTATTCGTTTCAGTTCCATTAGCTATCATTGGCGGGATTCTAGCTCTGTGGTTACGTGATATTCCTTTATCTGTTTCTGCAGGAGTTGGCTTCATAGCTATGTCTGGGGTAGCAGTACTAGATGGACTAGTATTGATATCATTTATACGTAACCTGCGAATAGAAGGCGCTACTTTGGACAACGCCATTTTAAATGGATCTCTACTCAGGTTGCGTCCAGTTCTAATGACAACATGTGTAGAAGGCCTCGGCTTTCTGCCAATGGCAATCAGTACTAGTACTGGCGCAGAAGTACAACGAACACTGGCAACAGTAATGATTGGTGGCACTCTTTCACAATCGTTATTATCGCTGTTGGTGTTGCCAGTACTCTATCGAATACTACACGGAAGAGATACAATACAAAAAAATACTTAAGTTACCGCATTACTGTTTTAAATTGGATAGAAATAATGATAGACGTCAATACTACCCTATCTATGATTAGCTCTTTCCTCATGGAGTACAATTTATGAAATCCATAGCCCTTGCCTTAATATCTTCATTCCTACTAATATCATGTGCCACAGTTGGGAAGATGAGTAACCTACGTGAAGGGATGACAAAATCTGAAGTTGTAAGTACTGTTGGCAGTCCCAATGGCTTCCACCGGAATGGCGAGTATGAAGCACTTCTTTATACCGACCTATTAATTAGTGGCTGGTCTGTGTTTAGTGGTTTGTCTTGGGATCGAACAGATTACTCTGTAATACTTAAAAATGATAGTGTAATTGAATATGGTCCCGGAAAAGTTCTCCAGCGAGATCGGAAAATTTCTCCATATACCCTTATTCAAAAACAATATTGAAATTTTGGTGCTATTTTTAACGGTTTATTAGTACAAATTATCTATTCTTGAGCATAAGCTAATTTTTTAACTAATACTTCTATTTATCTAATAAAAACTTTCTTCCTCTATATAGAAATTAAGTAGATATTCTATTTCTATAATCTTTTTTTAGATCTGATACCCACAACACTTGGATCACCAGAATTATGTATTCTGGGTTTACTTTCTGTGGAATGACTCAATGTATCCTTATTATGCAACGTCTCGGATCGAACACTATGTGCTATAAAAAGAGCAGCTACGATACTAATAATAGTAATAATTAATACCAATAATACTTCTTGAACTATATGCTTCATTACTTCATTTCCTCATAAAAGCAATTGCCTTTTTCAAATCTAAATTTATAAAAACACCAAATAACCATTAATTATTAATGGTATCTATGTGTAGTTATCAATCTGAGGTAGTCACTTCAAATTTATTTCGTATTTCATGGAAAAATCTATCTACGAATGCAGGGTAATAGATATCCAAGTAATACTCTGTGAATAAAGTCACACTATTAAAATTAAAAGGTTTCTGAATTACAGATATTTAGCTACATTAGTGGATAGATTTCATGTTGGTTATAGCGTCAATCTTTCTAGTTGTAATTTTGGTCAAATCTAAAGTGATATTGACTCATCATTATCCTAAGCGTAAGTTCATACCTAGTAATAAATAAAATTATTTTATTTTTTAAGGAGTACAATGTGGATAAATTGCATTCCCCTACTACATCAAACCCAAACTTTGTAGTTCCTGTTCACCCTGCTATTGAAAATTACATGCGTCAATTAGTTAGTCAGACAGACCATCCGGTTCTTACTGAGATGGAAGCTGTGGCAAAGAAAAATAATTTTCCTATTGTTGATCGTCTAGTAGGAGTTTTCCTTGAAACACTGGCAAAAACTGCCAATGCCAAAAGGGTATTTGAGTTTGGAAGCGGATATGGGTATTCAGCTTACTGGTTTGCAAAAGCTGTGGGCCAAGAAGGAAGTGTTATATGTAGCGACGGCAATCCTGTTAACAAAGAAAAAGCAGAAAAATATCTTAACTCGGCAAGCTTAGGAAGTAGAATAAGTTTCCATGTTGGACTTTCACAAGAAATTTTTTCTAAAACAGAAGGACTATTTGATGTTTGCTACAATGATGTCGATAAAGGTCAATATCCTGAGGTATGGCAGCTTGCAAGAAATAGAATTAATCCAGGTGGTCTATACATTGCGGATAATGTACTTTGGCATGGGCGAGTAGTAATGGAAAATTTTGTTGATATTGCCAACGGATGGACAGAAGCAATTATGGAGCATAACAAGTTAATTTTTAATGATCCTGAGTTTGACGCTTTTATTAACCCGACACGGGATGGCGTTATAGTAGCGCGCAGAAAAACGGAATAGAAGCATAAATAAAATTACATAAAAATAACTAAAAGATAACTATGTATCCAACAACCTGAATTAACCAAGAAAAATATTATGAACAGATTCCACATAGTGGAACCACTCCATCCGAGAAAAACTTTAATTAAATGGGCTTAGCTGATATTACATTATTTGCAACACCCCAAGTCGGATCTCCGTAGGCTTTTAATGTTGAATTTCGCTCGTTCTCAGACAACTTGCTTATTTCCTTAACAACATCAAAGAAACTTTCCAAATCTCCATTTTGTTTCATGAGTAATGCGTGAAATGCGGGAACATGCTGAGTATAGGTTGAAATTGTAGCTAGCAGCGCATTGTTTAACTCTAATGAAAACCATTTATCATAGTTGCTAAAACCAATATCAGTTACCTTTAGCCGAGAAAAGTCTTTACGCATCTCAGAAAATATATGTAACTTTGACATGCGTTTCTTAGAATCACTTACGTTAGAAGAAAATAATTCCTTTAAACGTTTACGATAATTTAATACAAGCTTGATAAAAATATCTTCTCTATTCTGTTTTGCAGAAAAATCATACTGTTGCTCGCTTGTGCCATTATTTTCTAACCAACGGTTTATCCCCTCCTGTTCAACCATGGTAGCAAATGATTCATTAAAAACACTGTCATCTTTCACATAAACTACCTGATGCGCAAGCTCATGAAATATTAAACCAGCAAGCTCTATTTCTGAATAACCAAGAAATGTATTTAGTACAGGATCATTAAACCAGCCTAAAGTAGAATAAGCACGAATACCACCTACATGAACGTCATAACCTTTACTTTTTAACTCTTGCGCAAAATTTTGTGCATCCTCTTTAGAGAAGAAACCACGATAATCTACACATCCTGCTCCAACAAAGCACCACTTTTTTAGCTTGGTAGAAAATTCAGGTGTAGCGTACACGTTCCAAACAACATATGGACGCTTTAAATCAGCATAACTTGTATAACTATCGTTATCAGGAAGTTTCAGATTATGACTAGCAAACTTACGCAATACAACCACTTTGGACAGAACACGCTTTAATTTCTTATCTGCATTTGGATCTGCAACAATAGTACTAATCGGCTGTGCTCGGCGCAAGATATCAAGCTGACCATCTACAGCCTGTGCGTAATAAGGAAGACTAGCGCAACCATCAAGCCAAAAAACAAGACTTATAACAATGAAAAATGAAAGTGTGCGTAAGATCTTCATATTTGCCACTATGAGTTATGAGAGAATTTCCCATGTTTTAAAAACATACATACTTGATATGCAACTCTAGCAGAAACAAGCATGCCAGTATGGCTCACATTGAGAACAATCCGGTCACATATCCCTAACATCTTTGTCTCCTCGACTGCAATTACGCCATCATTTGGATTTGGTAAGCCGCTTAATAGTCTACCAACACCGAAACTTTTGCAACCAGCAATTGTCCCTGCTTCGTACCAGCCAGGACATTCTAGTGTTCTCTGCTCTAATAATTGTAGAATGCTGCGACCTAATATAGGTCGTGTTAATTTTGATTTGGCTAACTTGTTCGCCGCATAACACATATTACAAGGACTTCCTGCCAGTATAACGCGTCTAGTCCGTTTATCAGGAAATTCTGATAGCATCTGCATTACTAATACTCCACCTAGACTATGGCCGACAAAGTGTAAATGTGATGCGGTTATATCTGCCACAAAATTAGAAAGAAGGCGTGCATTCTGTGATAAAGAATTACTCATAGAGGGATAAGAAAAAGTAATAGTATGAAAACCACAACGTTTTAGTCGTAATGCTAACAATGTCATGACCCAACCGTGCATCCATAATCCATGCACGAGTACAACTGTTTCTTTAGTTATTTTTTCTACAGGCAATTCCACCCCTTAGACTTATACCAAGCATTGACTAGAGGAGTTAACTTTGGAGAATAATACAACGTTTGTTCAAGGAAAGTTTAAGTGTAAGTAAAACTTATACGTATCTTACAATAAAAATTATATCAAATACTATTCGGAGATACAGTTACGACCTTGTGCCTTTGCACGATATAGTGCGTTATCAGCAGATGAAATAAGTGAATCCAATGTCTGCCCAGGCTGCATCTGTGCAATACCTAGAGAAACAGTAACAGGTGGTAATTGTTTTCCATCCTCAAAGGAAGTTGTTGTGCTAGCAATTGACGCACGTAGTCGTTCTGCGATGAGCCTCGTATCTTTTGTCGATGTTTCAGGCAAACACAGTGCAAACTCCTCTCCACCGTATCTAGAAATGAGATCAGCTGGGCGCATCGTGTTAATTAGTACATTTGCTACAGTACAAAGTATACGATCACCCGCAAGGTGACCGTACCGATCGTTTACTTCTTTGAAGTGATCAATATCTAACATGATTACCGCACACGGAAGATTGTCAAGTTCACAGCGATGCATTTGGCGCTTGAATGCGTCTGAAAGCCAGCGTCTATTATGCAAACCTGTAAGCCCATCTGTCATAGCCGCACGCTCAGATTCTTGTTGCATTTTAACACTAGTTACTAGCGCCTCATTGTTATAACGCATCCGACCAGCAAGGATGTAAAGTATATTCCGGGCAACTCCATGTGATACATTGATAAGTGCCCATAGCGCTTCTTGATGAATCATCAGTAACCTAGAAGGTTCCTTTGCTATCACATACGCAGATACTGGTTTACCATCTAGAATAGACATTTCACCGACACAATCACCGGCCTCAAAAACAATATGTGGTGAGAAGTCTGGATTACCTAAATGCACACCTAGGCGTCCCGTTAATACGACATAAATACAGCTATTATATTTATTTGGCGCCAGTACTTCCTTACCAGAGGTAAATTCAATCACCTGGCATATATTTAGGAGATACTCAATAGACTCTAGACTTATGTCGCGAAATAACCTTGATTTCTCAATAACAACGAAATCATGAGCATTTAAGGCATAGTTTATACCTGGATTTTCGAAATTTATTTTAGTATTCAATATCTTATAATCCATGTAAATACAAGGATTTCGAATACCATTATCGGAATATTCACCTATAACTTTAGAGTAGTTATAATAAACAAGTGTCTTAAATTGTCCCTCGAGAGAAAATAACATACTAATAAATCTATATAATAAGTAATTATTCATAGATTATTTTTATCCCTTTTTCTATATGGGTAAGATAGGATTTAAAATTCGATAAATATTTATATAAATTAAGACCACCTTATACGCGTAGACAAATCAAAATTCAAAAAAATTTAACAGGATGATTGAAAGGTATATACAAAAAAACATGAGGAAACTAAATAAAGCATCTGTGAATTTAATGACTGTACTAGTAATTTCATTATTAATGGGATGTGTGCACGAAATCAATGATAAAGCAACCGATGATAGAGTAACTAATGATAAACCAGGATCTGTTATTGTCGATTCCTCTGACTATAATGAAGAAGAAGCAAAAATTCTGGCAGAAGCACAATGCGCAAAATCAAATCGTCATGCAAAACAAATAATTCATGCAAAACAAATATTCAAGCTTAAAGTAAATACAAGCAAAGATTACCACTTTAGATGTATCTGAAAATAAACTTTAAGTTAAGGTTTATTATAGGTTTACTGTTTTCCCATGCATACATTAATACTGTTAGGAAAAAGGAGATTGTTCATATAGGTAGCACCGTGCAGAATGTGATGAGCTAAAATTGATTACTTCTGGATAGTCTCTAGAACATACAGGCATGGCTTTGGGACAACGGGGGTGAAAATGACAACCTGAGGGCGGATTAGCTGGAGAAGGTAGATCTCCAAACAAATGTATAACCTTTCGCTTTGACTTGGGTTCTATTACTGGTACTGCAGAAAGTAACGCTTGAGTATAAGGGTGTTTAGGATCTTCTAAAACCTCACTCACATTTCCTTGTTCTACAATTCTTCCTAAGTACATTACCGCAATTTCATCAGCTAGGTATTCTACGACTGAAATATTATGAGTAATAAACAAGTATGCAAGACCCAGACCACACTGTAATTCTTTAAGTAAGTTCAAAATCTGCGCTTGTACTGAAACATCTAATGCGCTTGTTGGTTCATCACAAATTAGAAGCTTCGGATTAACGGCTAAAGTACGAGCAATGGCGATTCTTTGCCGCTGACCACCAGAAAATTCATGTGGGTAACGCCATTTAGTTTCTGGTAACAATCCAACGCGCTGTAACAACGCATCTACTACTTATTCTTTTGATAAATTTGACTGGTGCACTCTATTTCCTATTTCACTCTCAGTTTGTGTGTTAAGTGCATTCATACCTTCTTCAATGATATCGATAATTCGCATTCTAGGATTAAGTGAGGAATACGGATCCTGAAATATAATCTGGAATTCAGCACGTTTCGCTCGTAATCGTCTACGATCAAGCCCTACCAGTTCCAAGCCGTCATAGCACACACTACCTGCGGTGGGTGTAATTAATTGCAGAATACCTTTTCCTACTGTTGTCTTCCCACATCCTGACTCACCTACGAGAGCCAATGTTCTTCCCCGTGAGATAGCAAGCGATACACCATCTACTGCTTTGACATAACCAACTACACGCTTAATTAAACCTTTATGTAAAGGAAAGTGAACTTTAAGGTTAATAACATTTAATAATTTTGAATTATCTGTAGTATCTTGAGACACAAAATTTTTCTTAGAAAAAGATTTCTTATCTTTAATCTGATTCTGAAACCTAGCCCCAGCCTCATTGGAATAAAGATGACACCTTACTTGATGTTTCTGATTTATCTTGCTCCACGCTGGTGCAATCGTTTTGCATAAATCCCAAGCTTGATCACAACGATCAGCAAAGCGGCAACCAACGAATTTAATTGATAAAGAAGGAACATTTCCACTAATCACTGCCAGTCCCTGATTTCGCTTTATTCTTCCTGGTAATGCTGCAAACAATTTCCGAGAATAAGGATGTGCTGGATCACGAAAAAAATCATCACGTTCAGCCATTTCAACAATTTCACCTGCATACATAACTGCTATACGGTGAGCCATTTCTGCCACCACTCCAAGATCATGAGTAATGAGTAGGATGGCCATGTCTTTTTGGCGCTGTAAATCACGCATAAGATCTAGTACTTGAGCTTGAATTGTGACATCCAGTGCGGTGGTGGGCTCATCAGCGATTAGCAGTTCGGGCTCCCCAGCTAATGCCATCGCGATCATCACCCTTTGCTTCATTCCACCTGAAAACTGAAACGGATACTCCGACATACGTCTTGTTGCGTCAGGAATACCAACCTGATTTAATATTTCTAGTATGCGCTTTTGCAGCATTACACCATGTAAATCGAAATGTCTTTCAAGCACTTCTCCAATTTGCTTTGCCACTGTCAGCACTGGATTTAAACTTAACATTGGTTCTTGAAAGATCATGCTGATGTGCTTACCCCGTATACGTCGCATGTCTGTTTCTGGCATCGAAAGTAAGTCCTTCCCACTGAGCCTGATAGAACCAGAGACTATTTCTCCTACTTCTGGCAGTAACCTCATCACTGAAAGTGCAGCCATAGATTTGCCACATCCAGATTCTCCTAGTAAAGCAAAGGTTTCACCCTTATGAATCTGTAACGAAAGTCCATTTACTGCTCGTACTGGTGTAACACTAGCATTAAGAATAGTTTCAAGGTTGTCAACTTGCAGCAAGGAAGTCATAGATAATAAGATTTTTTAGTTTCTGATAAAACAAGATAAGTTTAGGTTTGTCTATCTAGCTACCGTGGAGAAACTTTTTGGTCAACAAATGATAGCGTCTTCACTCTTGGGTTAAACGCATCCTGTACGGCATCGGCAAACAAATTAGCGCTTAAAACTAGAGTGAACATAAAACTAAAGGATGAAAGTAATGCCCACCATACCATTGGTTCACGAGCCATCTCCATTCTAGCCGCATTTATCATGGTACCAAAACTAATCATAGAAGGATCAACACCAACGCCAACATAAGACAATACAGCCTCGGCTAAAACAAGCCCACTAAAGTCCATAACAGTAGCAATTAGCACAATATGCATTACATTTGGAAGAATGTGACGACTGATTATGCGCCAGTGAGATACACCAAACGCATGAGCAGCCTGGATATATTCCATTTCACGCAACTTCAAGGCCTCACCACGTAGTAAACGACACAAGCTGGTCCAGCTTGTAACACCAAGTATGATGCATAAAAATAGTAATCGTAGGTCAGCACGGGCAGCAATTGTATCGAAAAATTCTGGATGTGACTCCATATATACTTGCATCATCAATACAGCTGCCGCAATCAATAATACACTTGGAATCGAACTCAGTGTGGTATAAATGTACTGGATCACATCATCAATCCAACCTCGAAAATATCCTGCCATAATTCCTAACAGGAGAGCAAAAGGAAGCATAATCAGTGTGGTAAGCGTACCAATCACCAAACCAGTACGAATACTCTTAAGCGATTGATAAAAAACATCTTGACCTACTTTGTCAGTCCCAAAAATATGGTAATAAGAAGATAACACAAGAGCTGAACCAAGCAGTGCAAGTATCAATGCAAGCATAATAAATATTGCCCTCCATGGAATTTCTGTTTCATTATAGAAAATTGCAAAAAACGTCTGCTTGAATTTTTTGCCGTACCGATATGCAATTAACATAACTATCGAAGCAACAGATACGCACCAAATAAAAAGTCCGAATCCAATACCTACTACAGTACGCCATATTACATCGGCTACTAATTGTGTTTCTGGATCAGTTAAATGTGCGCCACCAAATTTTAGACGAGGGAACTCTCGTATCTGGCTACCTCCTGAAAGTTCGATTGTTTCCTTGGTATAAAGATGCGCTGCAAATGGTGCAGAATAGGTTTTCTCAACACTTGTACGTAATGGAGTGGCAATAACGTCAAATAAACTTAGTACTTGCACACCATAAACTTCACTATTGGCACTACTATTATTCTCTATAGCTGGCCTAAAATGTACCGTATCTAACAATCCAATAGTAATAAATATTGTCAAAACCGTAAGGGCCATCATGCCGCTCACACTATGACCTACTCGTCGCCAAGGTACCAAAAGATGCTCATTATGACGCACAAACCATACAAAAAAGATTACCAGTACTAATAATAGGTAGATAAGTGCATCGGTCCATAGAATAACAAGTTTGAAAGGCATAATTATTATTGTGAGAAAATATTATTCCAACCTTATTCTTGGATCGACCAAAGTATAGGAAATATCAGTCAAAATCAGTCCAATGATGTAAAGAAACGATCCTAGAAAAACCATAGCTCGCACTACCGCAAAATCTTGGGAATTAATAGCATCTATAGTGTAGCTACCTAAACCAGGAATACCAAAGAATGACTCAGCTATAAGACTTCCAAGAAAAAGTAAAGGAATAACCACCACCGCACCAGTAAGTATTGGAATCAATGCGTTCCTAAGTACATGCCTAAACAATACTAGAGTTTCTGGTAAGCCCTTAGCACGTGCCGTTCGGACATAATCCTTACCCATTTCCTCTAAAAAAATGGTTCGATACCAGCGCGTACTTGCACCAGCACCACTAATCACACCTATTATTACGGGAAGTACTAAGAACTTACCTGCATCTAATCCATCACTAAATCCAGAAACAGGTACCAAATGCCATAACTTACTGATCAGAAATTGCCCACCAATTATATAAAACAAGCTTGAAATAGACATTAGTGCAACACAAAATACTACCCCCCAGAAATCGATGTAGGTGGCACGAAAGAACACCATTACTAGAGCAAAGGTAATGTGAATAACTAACCCCAGAAAGAATACTGGAAGTGCAATGGCAAGACTTGGCAACATGCGAGTTTTAATCTCATGAGCAATGTCACGCCCATCATCAGCACGTCCAAAATTAAAAGCAAACATAGCGGCTGATTTCTCAAAAAAGATAGTCTGAATAAACTTTCTTGCACCTTCCTCTGCAGTGTTAAAAACAAGCGGCTTATCATAGCCTCGCTCTTGCTTCCATTTTGCAATTGCTTCGGGAGTAACACGCTTAGTACCGAGATGCATCCTTGCCATATCATCTGGAGTATTGACTACAAAGAATAATGTAAAAGTAATTAGATTTACGCCAATAAGAATGGGAATAGCATAAAACATACGACGAATAATATAGTTAAGCATTTTTACCTCGTTCCCGTAAATACTCAATTCCTATACTGCGCTCCTTCCGGCGATAAGAAACTACTGCAGGAACCAAACTAATCAATAATACGATTAGTAACGTTGCTACAGGCCATAGTACTGGTTCATTCCAACTTTGTCGTTTCTGCTCCCTTAAGTTGGCATCTATACGGTGGTATTTCAGATTGTTATGCGAAATCCTATTTGGCTTCACATTTTTATACCAAGCATGATACAAACCATAATCCATAGGATGATATCCCCAGAGCCAGGGCGCATCATAACGTAGTATCCTTATCATGCGATCAATCAATTCCTGGCGCTCCGAACCGTCCTCCATATTCTTCATTTTTTCGAACAAATTATTGTATTCAGGATTATCATAATTAGCTGCATTCTCACCGTCATTACCAACTTTTCTTTGTGGTCCATGTAGTAAAAACAAAAAATTTTCTGGGTCTGGATAATCAGCATTCCAACCCCATTCAAAAATTTGTGCGTTTCCTTTACGAATCTTATCCTGAAAGCGGTTGTAATCAGTACTCCTAACAACTAACTGAATATTGAGTTTCTGAAACTGTTTACGCATCCAATCTAGTTCCGACTTGTCTTCAGCACCTCGTGCGGTTACATCAAAATACAACACTAGTGGCGCGCTAGTTTTTACATCTATTCCGTCAGGATAGCCTGCCTCTGCTAACAAAGCTCTTGCACTTTCGATAGATTTACGACGTGGCTTCCCATTTCTCCAATCATATACAACCATATTGATTCCCTTTTTACCATAACGATGGCCAGCGATCCCTGGTGCAATAGGCCCCTGTGCTGGAATACCGCGTCCATTTGCAAATATCGAAACATATTCTTCGTAATCCACAGCAATAGAAATAGCTTGACGTAATTTTCTAGCTGAATCTGAAAATCCGCCAACAATAGGATCTAACATGTTAAAACCTACGTAGTAAGTGGAACTTGCTACTGCAGTTTCTAATCGGATACCCTGATTTTTCATCACTTCTGTGACAGTTGCTTCTCCCTGCCCAGTAATTTGTACAGCTTGATCGAAACTATCGGAACCAATTCCTGAGGCATCGTAATATCCTTGAAGAAACTTATTCCAGCGTGGAATGCTTTCTTTATCACGATAAAATTTAATTTGGCTGATGAATGGTAATTGCTTTCCTTCATCCGCTAGTAAACCCAACTTCAAATCCTCTATTGTCCCTTCATTTGGATAAGTTTCACCGTGATAATTAGGATTCCTCTCTAATACCATTACCAAATTTGGGTTGTTCTCAGTTAACATGTAAGGCCCGGTACCAACAGGATACCAGTCAAGTGTAATATTCTTTTCTGCCAATCCCCGCTGGGTATAAAAGCGCTCTGCTTCCCATGGAATTGGAGCAAAAAAGGGCATTGCTAGCCAGTACATAAACTGAGGATATTTACCTTTAATTTTGATACGATAAGTATGAAGGTCCACTACTTGCGCGCCATCCAATTCATAATTATTCAAGTCCAGATAAGTGCCTTTCCCCTGTTTTTCTGACTGTAGCCTAGCTGCGGCTTTTAATGTCATTGAATATTCCTTAAGTCCTACAATGTAATCTGACATCAAACCAAAAATCGGAGAATGTAATCTGGGATGTGCCAATCTCTTGATCTCATAAACATAGTCTTCAGCGGTCAACTCACGTGTGCCAGTGTGATGAAAATCATTGAGCGTATAAACTTCTTCTAGGTCTTTGGTAGTCAAATCATGGTAGAGAAACTTTCCCTGATTATTTCTGGCAAAAGCAGGATGAGGCTGGTAACGAATACCAGGTTTAATGGAAATTTCGTAAATTGTATAAGCAATCTTTTTATTGTCTACACCATCAGGTAAAAGCTCTCCATTCTTATCAAAAAACTTTATCACTGGCATTTTTATTGCCGAAAGAGGAACTAATTTATATGGGCGCTTTAAATAATGATATTGTAGCGGCGGCTCATAAACCTGTGCAGTAAACATAATTTCATTTGAGCTATACGATTGAACTGGATCCAGGTGCTTAGGACGCTCAGCAAAGGCACTATAGAGAATGTTGCTATCCACATCAGCAGCAGGATAGGGGTCATTCCAAGAATTACCACCACAGGCAGATAGCAGGGACACAAAAAGTGCTATTGGGTATTTAAGCAGCGCCTTCATTGACATAATAGTTTAGCGTAAATACTTGGTTACGGGGTGATTGGAAAACTACAACTTCAACAAATTTTACTTTGTACTTCAAGTACGACGGATTCCTGAGCTATAATCATTCTAACTTTAGAATTGAATACTAATAAGGATAGAACATGGGATTTCTCATAGACAAGCGTATTCTAATAACTGGATTACTCAGTAATCGTTCCATAGCTTATGGAATTGCTAAAGCAATGCATCGTGAAGGTGCCAAGCTTGCCTTTACTTATCAAGCAGAAGGAATCCGTGAACGCGTTAAAAAACTGGCCTCTGAATTTGATAGTAATTTACTTTTTTCCTGTGATGTTGCTAATGACAATGAGATTACCCAGAGCTTTGATGATCTTAGTAAGCATTGGGATGGGCTTGACTGTATAGTTCACTCTATTGCCTTTGCTCCACGAGAAGCATTAAGTGGGGACTATCTAGAAGGACTAAATCGAGAAGCATTCCACATTGCTCATGACATTAGCTCCTATAGCTTTTCTGCTCTAGCAAAAGCTGGGTTACCCCTCATGCAGGATAGAAATGGCTCCCTTCTAACACTTAGCTACTTGGGAGCAAAGAGAGTTATGCCAAATTATAACGTGATGGGATTAGCCAAAGCGAGTCTTGAAGCTAATGTACGTTTTATGGCATCAAGCCTTGGTCCAAAAGGAATAAGAGTCAATGCAATTTCTGCAGGCCCAATCAAAACCTTGGCTGCAGCAGGAATAGGGGACTTTGGAAAACTACTTGGATACACTGAGAAAGTTGCACCTTTACGACGCAATGTTTCTATTGAAGAAGTTGGTAACGTTGCTGCCTTTTTATGTAGTGATTTAGCCAGCGGGATTACCGGGGAGATAACCTACGTAGATGCTGGATTTAATAATGTTGCCTTTGATATTATTGAGACATAATAAGTTTCAGCTACAATTTGTTTTCAATTCTGTCTTGCCTAACCGTTACATCATATCTCTTTTTAACTGCGTTTAGATATGACAATAACTCCTCTTGTGCAAATACTTGCTGTAGCTGTCTACTAAAAGTTTTAATTTTCTCCTCACTCGGTACCGATGCTTCAATTACATCGCTAATACGAATTAGAGAAAAACCACCTTGAGAATTAATAATCCCAGTGTAAGTAGGCAACTTGGTTGACTGAACCTTGAAAATCGAGCGTAAAGTATCATAACCTAAACCCTGTGGTTCGTTGTGAGAAACTAGCTTAACAGGGTCCCATTTAACTACATTTTTTTCTCCTTTTAGCAATTTCTCCAATTTCTCCCTACCTTCTTTTACAGCTTGATCCACCGCTTGCTGGTGTGCTACTAGCTTAATTATTTCTTCCTTAACTATAGACATTGAACGCATGGCTGCAGGTCTGTAATCAAGTACTCTTGCAGAAACTAGGGTATCTGTTGAAACTTCAACTGTCTCTGTATTTTGTTTGTTATCGATTGAATCCTCTGAAAATATAGCTTGCAACAACTTTTTGTCAGTAAGGTAAGGAGATTTACCTTCTTTCCTATTAATCCATCCACTCTCTTTTATAGGTAATCTAAATGTTTCTGCAGCAGGTTGTAGGCTATCACTCTGTTCATATACCATATTGCGAAAATCTTCAGCCATTTCTCCAAATTCTTTCTCTGATTTTTGCTTTTTTAACTTCTCTAAAACCTGTTCTTTCACCTCATCAAAATTAACTTCTTTTCCTGCTTTAATCTCAGAAAGTTTAATAATATGAAACCCAAATTCCGTCTGAACTGGCCCACGAATTTCTTCTACTTCCATTTGAAAAATCTCATCTTCAAAAGCTTTTACCATCGTACCGCGCCCAAAAAAACCTAGATCACCACCCTTATCAGCCGACCCAGCATCTTGTGAATGCTGTTTTGCAAGATCAGCAAAACTCTGTGGCGCCTGTTTAATCTGTAATATTATTTCCTCTGCCTTAGAACGCGCTGCAGCTATGTCTGTATCAGATGCGGTAGTAGGTGCACTCAGCAAAATATGGCTAGCACGACGTTCTTCTACCTGACCAAATTCAGCCTTATGCTCTTTAAAATAACTTATTGTTTCATCAGTACTCACTTGTACTTGTTTAGCTAGATCATCAACTGATAGCACCAGATACTCTACTTTTACTTGTTCCGGCTGACGAAACTTGGTTTGATGGCTATCATAATATGACTTAATTGCTTCATCGCTAGGTTTGATTTTTGACAAAAATTGCTCAGGTTGAATTTGAACAAGACTTATTTCACGTTTTTCTTCACTTAAACGCATAATGTTCTTTGCTACAGTATTCGAAATAAAACCGTTTTTTGTATAAGCATCAATTACTTGTTGCCGTAACATATCTTGACGAACACGAGATTCAAACCTCACTGCATCCATACCTTGGTTACGCAATATTTCCTTATATTGTTGATTAGAAAATTTCCCGTCCTGCTGGAATACTGAAATATCCTGTATTACCTCTACTAGTTGAGAGTCTAAAACAGCTAATCCAATACGCGACGCCTCATGATTAAGTAGTCGTTGTTGAATTAAACTCTCCAGCACTGAAACCCTTACTTCAGGGTTATCAAGCATATTGATGTTAAAGCTATCCCCCATGCTCTCTCTCATGGACTCTTGTTGCATTCGTAGTGCCTGGTCAAATTCCTGACGATGAATTTTTTCCCCAGAAACTACTGCAACATAATCCTCGCCATCTGTGTTGCGATACGACTCAATCCCCCAAAACAAGAACGGCAGTGTAGCAATTACAATGATGATTTGAACTACACGTTTTCTTTTATGAACAATATCAAACATTACTGAAATTTAGTGTACGAATAAAAAAGGCGAACTTGCGTTCGCCCAGGTTTAGCGCAAAAATTTGGCGGAGTGGACGGGACTCGAACCCGCGACCCCCGGCGTGACAGGCCGGTATTCTAACCAACTGAACTACCACTCCAATAACTGTAGAATTCCGTTGGTGGGTGCTGACGGGGTCGAACCGCCGACATTCGCCTTGTAAGGGCGACGCTCTACCAACTGAGCTAAGCACCCCGCCTCGAATAAACTAGTTTACTGCGTCCTTGAGCGCTTTTCCAGCGCTGAACTTTGGAACCTTAGCTGCTTTAATTTTTATGGCAGCACCAGTACGAGGATTGCGACCAGTGCGAGCTGCACGCTTTCCTACTTTGAAAGTTCCAAACCCTACTAAGGTAACACTTTGACCTTTTTTAAGAGCAACTCTAATTGCAGATAATGCTCCATCTAGTGCATCACCTGCTGAAGCCTTAGAAAGGTCAGCGGATTTTGCGATGGCATCAATGAGTTCAGATTTATTCACGTAATTCCCCCTGAGTTGTTTGTAAGAATGTCACAGGACATACCCTGCAACCGCTTTTATATCAAGCCGCTTGTGCTGGGTCAAGCAATTGTCAAAATATTTTCAAAAACAATATAAACATGAAACTTTATTCTTATATCAGAGAAACAGTAAGCTACACAACTTTCGAACCACATTCTATCCTACAATGATGCACAATAAACTGGACTTAAAACAAGCCACTAAGGAACTGGTATTATTGCTTTCAATAGGTTAGCTAATAAAATATTAGCACCTAATAGTTATTAATGTTTAAATGCTGTAGCCACTGGCTCATTCTCAGTAGTTTCAGGATTTGGGGTATTGGAAGTTGCCACAACAGGAAGTGCATCCGGTTTGTGCTCTAATGCAAAGTCTAGTACTTGGTCTATCCATTTTACTGGATGAATATCAAGTCGATTCTTAATGTTATCTGGAATCTCAGTTAAGTCTTTGACGTTGTCCTCTGGAATCAGTACTATCTTTATGCCGCCACGATGTGCCGCTAAAAGTTTTTCTTTTAGCCCACCAATTGGTAAAACTTCACCACGTAAGGTAATCTCACCCGTCATTGCAACAGTTGCCCTTACTGGAATACCTGTCAATACCGACACCATAGCAATACATATACCAATACCGGCACTAGGCCCATCTTTTGGTGTAGCCCCCTCTGGTAAATGGATATGGATATCCTTCTGTTTATAAAAGTCTTCAGGTATACCTAGCGCAATAGAGCGACTGCGTACTACTGACAGTGCGGCCTGAATTGATTCTTGCATCACTTCACCTAATTTACCTGTGGTGATGGTTTTACCCTTACCTGGAAGTACTACAGCCTCAATAGTCAGCAGTTCTCCGCCAACCTCGGTCCACGCTAAACCGGTAACCTGCCCTATTTGATTCTTTTCCTCAGCAGTACCATAGGTATAACGACGTACATCTAAATATTTACCCAAGTTGCGTGCGTTGACTGCAATCTTTTTTTGATTATCTTGTAGTAATAATACTTTTACAACTTTCCTGCAAATTTTTGAGATTTCCCTCTCCATTCCTCGCACACCTGCTTCCCTTGTATAATAACGAGTAATATCACGGAGTGCGGCCTCAGACACCACAAGTTCATTTTCCTTCAGCCCGTGATTTTTCGTTTGCTTGGGTAGCAAATAACGTTTTGCAATGTTAAGTTTCTCGTCCTCTGTATAGCCCGATAGTCGAAGCACTTCCATGCGATCCAATAGTGCTGGGGGTATATTTAGAGTATTGGCAGTAGCAACAAACATTACATCAGATAAATCATACTCAACCTCAATATAATGATCTACAAATGAATTATTCTGTTCAGGGTCAAGTACTTCAAGTAACGCAGAAGATGGATCGCCACGAAAATCCATCCCCATTTTATCAACCTCATCTAGCAAAAATAGTGGATTTTTTACGCCAACCTTAGTCATATTCTGCAAAATCTTGCCTGGCATTGAGCCAATATAGGTACGACGGTGACCACGTATTTCAGCCTCATCTCGCACACCTCCCAAGGACATTCGAACAAATTTACGGTTAGTGGCACGGGCTATGGACTGCCCTAAGGAGGTCTTCCCTACACCAGGTGGGCCCACCAAGCAAAGAATGGGTGCCTTTAGTTTATCCACGCGTTGCTGTACTGCTAGATACTCAACAATGCGCTCCTTTACCTTATCTAGACCATAATGATCCTTCTCAAGCACAATCTCAGCGGCATAGAGGTCTTTACAAATTTTACTTTTCTTCTTCCACGGCAATGCAACTAGTGCATCGATGTAATTACGTACCACAGTAGCCTCGGCTGACATGGGAGACATTAAACGCAGTTTTTTTAGCTCCGCCTCTCCTTTGGCCCGACCCTCTTTTGACATATTTGCAGCTTTGATCTTCTTGTCTATTTCTTCTAAATCAGCACCATCTTCTCCTTCTCCTAATTCCTTTTGAATAGCCTTCACCTGTTCATTGAGGTAGTAATCTCGTTGGCTTTTTTCCATTTGGCGCTTGACCCTACCACGAATACGCTTCTCCACCTGAAGTATGTCAAGTTCAGTCTCTAATAAGCCTAACAAGTGCTCAAGACGCTTTGGTACATCAAATATCTCTAATATTTCCTGCTTTTGTTCAAGTTTTAGTGGTAAATGAGCCGCAACTGTGTCAGCCAGGCGTCCCGCTTCATCTATACCACCAAGAGATGTATGTATCTCTGGTGGAATCTTTTTATTAAGTTTTACATATTGATCGAATTGGACCAGCATTGCTCGTCGCATGGCTTCAACTTCATTGCTGTCAACTGTATCGGGTGGCAGTAAAACAACCTGGCCAGTGAAATGCGTGCCAGTATCGATCACCTGCAAAATATTAGCGCGACGACCTCCCTCCACCAAAACTTTGACAGTACCATCAGGTAATTTGAGCATTTGTAGTAAATTAGCAACACTACATACATTATAAAGGTCCTCAGGGCCTGGTTCGTCTTTGGCTGCAAACTTCTGTGCTACCAGAAGAATTGTCTTGCCAGACTCCATAGAACTCTCAAGCGCCTTGATTGACTTTGGTCTCCCTACGAATAAAGGAATCACCATATGTGGAAACACCACCACATCGCGCAACGGTAATAAGGGCAATAGCATCTGGTTAGGATTGGTAACTGGAAGTGACATGTAAGCTCGCCTTTATAATTACAAACTACGGGAAAAAAATGTTATAAGGATGTCAAGAATTTCAAAATAACAACTGAACAGCACGCAAGACTATAATAACTAAATACTCTTTGCTACTTTTGGTTTATCCGAATAAATCAGAATTGGCTTGGCATCACCTCCAATTGACCCCTGGTCAACTACTACTTTGGTGACATTTTCCAGTGACGGAAGATCAAACATTGTTTCCAGTAAAGTGCTTTCTAGGATAGAACGGAGACCACGTGCACCAGTCTTGCGTGCTAATGCCCTCTTTGCAATTGCCTTTAGCGCTTGTTCTCGAAATTCTAAATCGACTCCACCTTCCATACTAAACATTTTTTTGTACTGTTTAGTAAGTGCATTCTTTGGCTCGGCAAGTATTTTAATCAAGGCTGACTCACCAAGTTCTTCTAAGGTAGCTATTACAGGAAGACGCCCAACAAACTCTGGTATCAGGCCATATTTTACTAGATCTTCAGGCTCTACTCCACGCAACACCGCGCCTATATCTCTGCGATTATCGCTACTACTTCTCACTTCTGCCCCGAAACCTATCCCACCTTTTTCAGATCGCGTACGTATTACCTTATCAAGTCCATCAAATGCACCACCACAAATAAATAAAATATTAGTAGTATCTACCTGAACAAACTCCTGATTAGGGTGCTTTCTCCCTCCCTGAGGGGGTACCGAAGCGACAGTACCCTCGATCAACTTCAATAAAGCCTGCTGAACACCCTCCCCTGATACATCACGAGTTATTGATGGGTTATCTAATTTGCGCGAAATCTTGTCAATTTCATCAATGTAAACGATACCCTGCTGAGCCTTGTCGGCGTCGTAATTACATTTTTGAAGTAGTTTCTGGATGATGTTTTCAACGTCTTCACCGACATATCCTGCTTCAGTTAAGGTTGTGGCATCAGCCATTACAAATGGCACATTCAGCAACCGTGCCATTGTTTGAGCCAAAAGTGTTTTACCAGAACCAGTCGGGCCAATCAGCAAAATATTACTTTTTGCCAGCTCGATATCGTCGGTGTCACTTGTTTTAGTTAAATTCTTTAAACGTTTATAATGATTGTATACGGCAACTGACAAGATCTTCTTCGCTGGCTCTTGGCCAATTACATATTGATCAAGAATCTGGCAAATTTCACGTGGTACTGGCAAATCTGACTTCGTTAAGTTAGCTGCCTCAGACTCTTGCAGCTCTTCACGAATAATATCATTGCATAACTCAATGCACTCATCACAAATAAATACTGATGGACCGGCAATTAGTTTCTTTACTTCATGTTGACTCTTTCCACAGAAAGAACAATAAAGTAATTTTTCACCGGCAATCTTATCTGACATAGTAATACTCCATGTTGTTCAAACAAGTGCTCTCTAATTTAAGACAATGATTACTATCAATCCTTTAGCTATTATATAGCTATTAGGCCGGTTTTTCAGCCCTATTAGTCAATACTGCATCTACCAGACCATATTTTACAGAATCCTCAGCGCTTAGAAAATTATCGCGATCAGTGTCTTTTTCAACAGTTTGAATGTTTTGACCACTGTGTTTAGCTAAAATTTCATTTAATCGTCCTTTAAGAAACAGAATCTCTCTGGCATGTATTTCTATATCGGACGCTTGCCCTTGGAAACCACCCATCGGCTGATGAATCATAATACGGGAATTTGGCAAGCAAAAACGTTTACCCTTTTCTCCCGCTGTCAGCAACAACGAGCCCATACTTGCCGCTTGGCCTACACATAGTGTACTAACACTGGGTTTAATGTACTGCATAGTATCGTAAATTGCTAACCCAGCGGACACCATGCCGCCAGGAGAGTTAATGTAAAAATGAATGTCCTTATCTGCATTTTCGGATTCTAGGAACAAAAATTGAGCCACAATTAGGTTAGCCGATGCTTCAGTAACTGGTCCTACAAGAAAAATTACTCTCTCTTTCAACAATCGCGAGTATATATCGTATGCACGCTCACCACGCCCGCTGGTTTCAATTACCATAGGAATTAACCCTAAGCTTTTTGGATCAAGATTGTTTTGATCCCATTCAGTTTGTTGAATCATGTCAAGATTTTCCCATTAATTCGTCAAAAGTCACCGGCTTCTTCACTACTTTAGCTCTCTCTAATACCCATGCTACCACGTTGTCCTCTAGCACAGCAGACTCGGCTTCGTTAAGCCGCTCCTTTGAAGAATAGTGCAATTTAACAACCTCTACAGGATTTTCATAACTTTGTGCAAAATCTTCAACTAAAGTACGCACCTGCTCTGGCTTTGCTTGCAAGTCGTGAGTTTTTACTAGTTCAGCCATTATTAACCCTAAATTTACACGGCGTTGCGCCTGCTCCTGAAACAAATCTGTGGGTAATGGTACATCCTTAACCTTCATGCCTCGTTCTTTAAGATCATCTCTTGCGCTTTGCATTAATCTATCTAATTCTAACGTTACCAAAGATTTAGGCGTATCGATTGTAATGGTATCAAGTAGTGCCTGCATTACCTTTTCTTTAACTCTTATTTTTATCCGTTTTGCCACCTCACGTTCAAGATTCTTTTGGACCTCCGTATGCATTTTGTTTGTATCCCCATCTGTAATACCAAGGGATTTAGCAAACTCAGCATTTAGTTCCGGCAGTATAGGTTCTTCCACACTATTAAGCTTTGCTTCAAATAAGACCGTCTTTCCGGCGATCATCTGTACATGGTAATTTTCTGGAAAAGTTACTTCAAACGTTTTACTCTGCCCTTTAGTCATACCTATCATTTGTTCCTCAAAATCTTTGAGTAATTGGCCTTCACCTAAAACTAAAAGAAAATTATTTGCACTATTTCCGTCAAATTCTGCCCCATCAATAACTCCATGATAATCAATATTTATTCGATCGCCGTCCAATACAGGACGTTCCACTATATTGTATTCAGTGCGCTGTTTTCGCATAATTTCTATAGCTTTATTAATATCAGTATCAGAGACTTGCATTTCTGGTTGCTCTATACTGACTGTTTCAAAGTTACTTAAGGTTATGTCTGGATAGACTTCAAATGTCGCACTGAATTCAAACTGAGAAGTATTCTCTGTCACTTGTTTTGCTTCAAATCGTGGATAGCCTGCAACACGTAATTTCTGCTCAACTACCGCCTCACCAAAACTCTTCTGTAACTCATCTCCCATTACTTCTTGGCGCACCTGTGGACCGTATTGTTGCGAAACGATTTTTAAAGGGACCTTTCCAGAACGGAATCCATGAATTTTTGCTGTACGCGCAAGTCTTTTCAAACGACTTTCTACTTCAGTTTCAATTTTCTCCTGAGGTATAGTAACGTTAAGACGACGTTCTAGTGGACCAAGGGTTTCTAAATTCGATTGCATTACATATCCTGACTGGTTGCTTTTATTTGTATGGCATCATAAAGAATAGAAAATGTGATTGTCGTCAAACATAACCGGGCAAATCTATTTATGACTTTGCTCCTCTGGTGCGAAAGGGGGGACTCGAACCCCCACACCTTTCGGCGCCAGAACCTAAATCTGGTGCGTCTACCAATTCCGCCACTTTCGCGCGCCACTTTCCTTTATTTATCGTACCTTTTTAATTATACCTTTTTCTCTTTGATGCCGCTGCATGTTGTTCAAAACTTTGGCAAAATACTGACTTTCCACTTACTCCTTGACTAGCTGGCCCCATTAGATACAAATATGTCGACATCAGATCTTGTGGCTTAGATAAATCATGTTTTGCCTCCCCGGGATGAGTTTTAGCTCTTTGTGATGTATGTACTGGCCCTGGAATTAATGCGTTAATACGCAAGTTTTTATGCACTTCCCACTCCAGAGCTTGAATTTTTACAAGCGCCTCTACTCCTGCCTTAGCTACTGCATATCCACCCCAATATGCTGCTGGATAATGGCCATGTGTATCCGAAGTCATGATAACGCTAGCATCAGGGGAAGCTTTTAGTAAAGGTAAACAGGAACGCGTCAATGCAATTGGTGCCGCCAGATTAACCCGCAGCGTAACTAACCATTGTTCCAATGTCTGATTTTCCAATTGTGTCAGATTGGAAATAAAAGCTGCATTATGCAAAATTCCATCTAGCCTACCAAGTTGTGAATTGATAGCTTGAGCAACAACTTCCAAATCTTTACCTTCGACTTTTTCGTAGTCGAATGGAATAATTGCTGCTTGTACCCCGCCCTTTGTTTCTATTTCATCATATACGCTTTCTAATTTCTTGATGTTACGTCCATGTAAAATTACTGTGGCGCCATATCTAGCATAGGTAAGCGCTGCTACACGCCCAATACCTTGCCCCGCACCAGTAACAAGAATAACGCGATCTTTCAACAAATCTTTAGAAGCTTGATAGTTTTTGATATTGTTCATAAGCGCAATATATAAAATTGCTTTGGCGACATTCAAACAAAGCAAACGACTTAATCAAAGCGATTTTCTAGAAACTATCCAATATCCTACACATAGTTATATATTTAAAAAATTGTAGGTCATTCTTTGATCCAGGTTTTCCACCCTATCCATAATTTGCGTATCGGAGTAAGACTTACTCGCTGCCGTAAAACTTGACAACCATCTTCCTTAATTTCTTCTAGTAAGGTTCGATAAATTGCTGCCATAATAAAACCGGGACGCTGGTTTTTTCTGTCCTCTGAAGGTAATGCTGCAAACGCTTGGACATAATAGGTCTCTGCTCTCTCAATCTGAAATTCCATTAGACGCCTAAAGTTTTCCGACTCGCGAGAATTCAATATGTCTTCCTTAGACACACCAAAACTATCAAGCTCGTCCTGCGGCAGATATATACGGTCGCGACGAGCATCCTCACCAACGTCACGTATGATATTCGTTAGCTGAAATGCAAGCCCCAAGCTATGGGCATACTCCAGTGTTTTTTGATCTTGATAGCCAAAAATCTCTGCTGACAGTTGTCCAACCACACCAGCCACATGATGACAATAAAGTTTTAATGTACTGAAATCAGCATAACGATTGTAATCTAAATCCATTTCCATACCGTCTATAATTTCATTTAACTGACTGGCAGAGAGATTAATCGTCTTAACTACTTCAACTAGTGCTTTTGTCACTGGATGACTGGGCTTATTTTCGCCCCCTGTACTATAAATAGAAGCAATTTCTTGCCGCCACCATGCAAGTTTCATACGTGCCACTGACACTTCAGTACACTCATCAACTACATCATCTACTTCGCGACAGAAAGCATAAAGCGCAGTAATTGCTCTACGTTTCTCTGAAGGTAAATAGAGAAAACTATAATAAAAACTGGAACCACTTTGAACAGCCTTTTCCTGACAATATTGATCTGGTGTCATAAAAAATTTTATAAATTGCTAGCTATGGACAATTAGTTGTTGTCTGTTGCACTAAGATAGGCAAATATTGATATTAGTAACTAATCTTCTATATGTGGCCTTAAATCACAATATAGTAAATATATTCATGCTAAATTCTTTCTGTGCACAAAAACAGCTAAGAATTATCAACTAGTACGAATTAAATTAACATATATCAATAATTCAGAAAACAATTTCACTATTAGACTCGTTGAAAAAATTTAATTAATTTTTATATTATTACACTACTAATAAAATAAAAAATATCATTTAGTCTGATTAAGATTATTCGGCGCAATAAAAAACCCTACCAAAGCAGGGTTTTTTATTGCGCTTGAACGAGGGAACAAAAATAAACTCTACATGCCCATACCGCCCATACCACCCATACCACCCATACCGCCCATACCACCCATATCACCACCTGGACCAGCAGCAGATTCTTCTTTCGCTTGTTCTGCCACCATGACATCTGTTGTAAGTATTAAGCCAGCAACAGAAGCAGCATTTTGTAAAGCGGTACGTGTAACCTTTGTCGGATCCAGGACTCCCATATCTACCATATCACCGTATTCGCTCGTGGTAGCGTTATAACCTAGGTTTCCCTTGCCTTCAAATACTTTGTTGATTACAACGGAAGGTTCATCGCCACAGTTAGCAACAATCTGACGTAGTGGTTCTTCTAAAGCCCGTAAAACGATCTTAATACCTGCGTCTTGATCGTGTGTGTCGCCTTTAACCTTAGCAACCATGCTGCAGGCTCGCAACAGCGCAACACCGCCACCTGGAACAATACCTTCTTCAACAGCTGCACGTGTCGCATGTAAAGCATCTTCAACACGAGCTTTTTTCTCTTTCATCTCCACTTCAGTAGCAGCGCCAACTTTAATCAATGCTACGCCACCAGCTAGTTTTGCTACTCGTTCTTGTAGCTTTTCTTTGTCGTAGTCACTAGTAGCCTCCTCCACCTGAGCTCGGATTTGCTTAACCCGCCCCTCAATAGTTTTTACGTCACCTCTACCGTCTATAATGATGGTCGCTTCTTTGCCGACTTCGATACGCTTAGCTTGGCCCAATTCATTTAAAGTAGCCTTTTCCAAGGTCAAACCTACTTCCTCAGCAATTACGGTTCCACCAGTAAGATGCGCAATATCTTCTAACATAGCCTTACGGCGGTCGCCAAATCCTGGTGCTTTCACAGCACAAGTTTTTAGAATTCCACGGATATTGTTCACTACCATTGTTGCTAGCGCCTCACCGTCTACATCTTCTGCAATAATCATTAACGGTTTACCAGCTTTCGCTACTTGCTCAAGCAGTGGTAGCAACTCTCGGATATTAGAAATTTTCTTATCGTGTAATAGGATATAGGGATCATCTAATAACGCAATTTGTCTGTCCGCATTATTGATAAAATATGGCGAGAGATAGCCGCGATCAAACTGCATACCTTCAACCACATCAAGTTCATTTTGTAGGCCAGATCCGTCTTCAACTGTAATTACACCCTCTTTACCCACTTTTTCCATTGCATTGGCGATAATTTCTCCAATCTCAATATCTGAATTTGCTGAAATACTCCCTACCTGTGCAATTTCTTTGCTTGTAGTGCACGGTTTGGAAAGCTTCTTAAGATCTTCAACTGTTTCGTCTACAGCTTTATCAATCCCACGCTTTAGATCCATTGGGTTCATTCCAGCGGCTACAAATTTCATACCTTCTCTAACAATTGATTGTGCTAGTACTGTAGCAGTAGTTGTACCATCACCAGCTACGTCGGAGGTCTTACTTGCTACCTCCTTCACCATTTGGGCCCCCATGTTCTCAAATTTATCTTTCAGTTCAACTTCTTTCGCTACAGAAACTCCATCCTTGGTAATAGTGGGAGCTCCATAGGAACGGTCTAATACTGCGTTTCGACCTTTAGGGCCTAAAGTAACCTTGACTGCGTCGGCTAGAATATTAACTCCGGCTACCATTTTGTGGCGAGCTAAGTCGCCAAATTGAACATCTTTTGCTGCCATAATCTTTCTCCTAATTTACAGAAATGTTGTAAATGTTTGTAAGTTAATGTGGATTAGACTAACCTTCAACCACACCCATGATATCTTCTTCGCGCATCACCAGGAGTTCTTCTCCCGAAATTTTTACAGATTGGCCAGAGTATTTCCCAAACAACACTTTTTCGCCAACTTTAACTTCCAGCGCACGAACTTTACCGTCGTCGCCAACCTTGCCCTTGCCCACAGATAAAATTTCACCTTGGTCTGGCTTCTCTGTAGCACTATCAGGGATGACAATACCTGATGCTGTCTTGCGTTCTTCTTCCAGCCGCCTGACAATAACGCGGTCATGTAAAGGACGAATTTTCATGCTTCTTTCTCCTGTTTTAAAATAAATACAATGAAATCAATGGTAAATACAATTATTATAGTTCGAATTTCTTCAATATGCCCTACAGAAAATAAATTAGCACTCACTGATGACGAGTGCTAATAATATGGGCTTTTACTGGGAATTTCAAGTAGATGATCAATAAAAACTTGTTAGAACGTAGCCTCAACACTGTCTGGAACCCCTGTTCTCAAATGAAACACCATGAAAAACTACCACTTGTTCCTATTGCCCGAGGCGAGGGAATATGGTTATACGATTTCAATGGAAAACGCTACCTTGATGCAATTAGTTCGTGGTGGGTCAATTTGTTTGGTCACACTAACCCTCAAATTAACAGTGCCATCCAGGACCAACTCGAAAAGTTAGAACATGTGATGCTTGCTGGCTTTACGCACGAGCCGGTTATAAAACTATCAGAACGCTTGAACAAACTAGCTCCAGGTAACCTCACCCATTCCTTATATAGTAGTGATGGAGCTTCAGCTATTGAAGCAGCTTTAAAAATGAGCTTCCACTACTGGCACAATAACGATCTACCCAAAAAGAATAATTTTGTTAGTCTACAAAATGGCTACCATGGGGAAACATTGGGCGCACTGTCGGTCACCGATATAAAATTATTCAGCGATATTTACAAACCATTGTTGCGACGCAGCGTACGAGTACCTACTCCGGACTGGCGTTATGCAGAATCTGGAGAATCATCTGATAATTTTGCATTACGTACTGTTGCTATTTTAGAAGAATACCTTGCTGAAAACCATGCAAAAACTGCTGCTTTGATTATTGAACCACTAGTGCAAGGCGCAGCAGGCATGGGTATGTACCACCCTAATTATCTTAAGTGTGCAAGTAAAATCTGCAAAAAGTACCAAGTACATTTGATCGCTGACGAAATCGCAGTAGGTTTTGGCAGAACGGGTACCATGTTTGCCTGTGAGCAAGCTAAAATTACGCCAGATTTTTTGTGTTTAGCAAAAGGATTAAGTGGTGGATATCTACCACTTTCAATAGTAATGACAAATGATGAAATTTATCAAGCATTTTATCACGAAGATATTACACGCGGATTTTTGCATTCGCATACACACGCTGGAAATGCACTCGCTTGTTGCGCTGCGCTTGCTACTTTAGATATATTTGAACAAGACAAAGTTATTAAAGCTAATCTTGCAAAAACAAACTATTTAAACAACGCAACGCAATTACTTATGTCACATTCTAAAGTGAATAACTTCCGTAATTGCGGCATGATTTGGGCATTTGATGTAGAAACTGATAATCCAAACTTTCCTGGAAAATTTTTTCAAGTAGCTTTAAATCTTGGATTAGTACTTCGTCCGCTAGGGAATACCGTCTATTTCATGCCGCCTTATATTATTAACGAACAAGAAATGGATTTCTTAGTATCAGGAATATTACAAGCACTCGATTCATGCTAAAAATACACTTAAGATTTATGTCCTATTGCAACTAACATCGGTTACATTCTGACAATGACTCCCTTTAAGTTATCTCTTGTCCTGTATTTTATACTTTACGCAGTAGCGATACCTATTTACTCGCAACAATTGCCAGATTCAATCAGGCATGCACTTTATCAGTCAGAAATCTCAGGATCTGCAGCTAGCATTTATGTTCATGAAATTGGTGCGACCCAACCACTTATCGCTTTTAACCCTGATAAACCGATGAATCCCGCTTCTGTGATGAAACTAGTCACTACTTTTGCGGGACTTGAATTACTAGGTCCAGCCTACACCTGGAAAACTGAGTTGTATTCGAATGGTGTTTTGAAAGGGGACAAATTACAAGGCGATCTTGTAATTAAAGGTTACGGTGATCCTAGACTTAATCTGGAAAATTTCTGGAAGCTTGTCCGTAGCCTACGCCAAACCGGGTTACGAGAAATCACTGGCGACCTTCTCCTTGATAACAGTTACTTCAATGTGCCCATTAGAGACCCAGCAGTTTTCGACAATAGGCCCTATCGTTCTTACAACACAGCTCCTGAAGCATTGTTGGTGAACTACCGTGCGATTGAGCTACGCATAATTCCTCAACCCGAAAGTGAAACTGTTCGTATCATTACTAACCCACTACCGGAATTAATCGAACTTAAAAACAATCTTGAGCTAACCAATGATAATTGTATTGAATGGCGTAATACGCTTGATGCCAATATTCGTGTTGATACTAAAGGTAATCGTAACCCTTCTGTAACACTTAACGGAAGCTATTCTATCAACTGCGGTGAAAAAACTCTGCTTCTCAGTCTACATAGTAGTCCAGCATATACACTAGGCCTTTTCAAAAAATTATGGAAGGAACAAGATGGAATTTTTAATGGTAGTGTACGGAATGGCGCTATACTGAATGAAAAACTATTACTGGAATCCTACCGATCTCCTCCACTTGCAGAGATCATTCGCGACATTAATAAATTTAGTAACAATATTGCGGCACGCCAATTATACCTAACTCTTAGTACTACTAGTAACAATGTTCCCGCCACTCTCACTAATTCGAATGCTGTAATTAGACAATGGCTTAGATCAAAGAATCTTAATTTCCCTGAATTATTAATAGAGAATGGATCAGGATTATCACGTAAAAGTCGTATTAGTACACGCCACGTTGGCGAACTTTTGCTGACAGCGTTTCAAAGTCCTATAATGCCTGAATTCGTATCGTCCCTACCAATATTAGCAGTAGATGGCACTATGAAAAAAAGACTTAATGAAACAGCCTTTTCAGGTCGCGCCCATATTAAAACTGGGTTACTGAACGGAGTAAGAACAATGGCAGGATACATGCTTAATAAATCAGGAAAACGCTTTGCTGTGGTCTTTTTTGTGAATCATGACAAGTCTGATAAGGCTCGACCTTTAATGGATATGTTGCTTCATTGGGTTCATGAAAGACCATGATAGTTTCGAATTGTATTTTTAACTTTACTCTACTTTACTATCTAGCCCACTTTCTGCTATTTCTGCAGCTTTAAGCAGTGCTTTAGCTTTATTTTGAGTCTCAATCCATTCATTGTGTGGAACTGAATCAGCGACGATACCAGCTCCTGCTTGCACGTGAAGTTTTCCATCCTTGATAACACCAGTACGAATAGCAATAGCTAGATCCATGTCACCATTAAACCCGAGATAACCCACTGCTCCCGCGTAGATCCCACGCTTAGTGGTCTCCAATTCATCAATAATTTCCATAGCTCTCACTTTTGGTGCGCCACTCACGGTGCCCGCTGGAAAAGTAGCACGTAATACATCTATCGCATTTAAGCCAAGTTTAAGTTTTCCGTCCACATTTGAAACTATGTGCATGACATGGGAGTAATTTTCAATTTTCATGTTTTCAGTTACGTTAACTGAACCAACCTGCGCAACACGCCCAATGTCATTGCGCCCTAAATCCATCAACATAAGATGCTCTGCTCTCTCTTTCGGATCATCCAGTAATTCCAGTGCCAATATTTCATCTTCTTTTGTTGTCTTTCCACGTGGCCTAGTACCTGCTATAGGTCGAACTGTCACAATATCTCCCTCCAAACGCACCAAAATTTCAGGTGAGGCACCAACTACGTGAAAACCATCAAAATGGTAATAAAACATATACGGAGAAGGATTAAGATTACGTAACGCTCTATATAACGCCAAAGGAGGCGCGCCAAAATCCTTACTTGCACATTGCGATAACACTACTTGCATGATATCGCCGTCAAAAATATATTGTTTAGCGCGCTCTACTGCCTTGATAAAATCTGATTCATTTAGTTCTGACACGACTTTGCCAGGTTTAACTGGTATTTCATTTGGAATTTCTATCGGTTTACGTAAGTTTTCAAGTAACACTTTCAAACGTTTCTTTGCAGAAATATAAGCATTGGATTCTTCAGGATCCACATAAATAATAAAGAAAAGTTTTCCAGAAAGATTATCTACAACTACTAGTTCTTCTGACAGCAACAATAGTATGTCTGGCACATTTAGTGTATCTGAACTGTTACTACTAGTAAGTTTATGCTCAATATATCGTACCGTATCATATCCAAAATAACCCACTAGCCCACCACAGAAACGCGGTAACCCAGAATATGGAGCAACTCTAAAACCTAGTAAATAAGATTGAATAAACGATAGAGGGTCTTCTACATCAAGATTCTCCGATCCCATAGCATCGATGATAGAAACGCTATTACCGCGTACTTCAATGTGAGTCGTTGCAGGTAACCCTATAAAAGAATAACGACCAAAACGTTCGCCACCCTGCACTGATTCTAATAAATATGAATGACGCTGGTTGGCTAATTTGAGATAAATCGAAAGAGGAGTATCAAGATCTGAGAAAGTTTCCAACACTACTGGAATTCGGTTATAACCTTGTGCAGCAAGCTTGATGAATTCGGTTTCGGTCATGATAAAACTTTAATA